>Ga0209208_10000566_pt1 | contig 48736 bp, 20 predicted proteins | sample S1TSphfallax_3_FD_187694 | JGI IMG/M metagenome (GOLD analysis project Ga0209208, IMG submission 187694) | Host-associated microbial communities from peat moss isolated from Minnesota, USA - S1T2_Fd - Sphagnum fallax MG (SPAdes) (version 2) | ecosystem: Host-associated > Plants > Peat moss >...
GCCACTTAGGCATCTTTGGGGTTGATTGCGTCACCATCAAGTGGTGCTTCTTGCCCCCCTTGTATTTCTTGGATTTCTTTAATGTTTGATGGGGCTGCTGCCTCCCTCCCCTTCTCGGGTTTCTTCTGACACCTTAACGGTCTCACCTGGCACCTTACCCTAGATAATGGACAGGGCTTTGCCATTGCATATAGTTCATAACAACAATTCTTTACATGTTTGACACTGCCTCAAACAACATGATCTATTGATCAATTCAATAAGGGAACAGCTGATTGAAAAGCATTTAAAAAATTGCTTTGGTATTAATTTTCTAACTCCTCTCTATGTGTCACAAAAATCTAATGGGATCAAATAGGAGTAGCTTGATTCCCCATGCACTTGACAGACAGGTGATATGTAAGTTTGTGTGTGTGAAGCACATTTGATAAAATGGTTAGTGGACAGATTGGGTTTTCTTTGTTGGATTTACAAGAAGAGCGCCAATGCTCAATGTGCAGGGCAAGTAATAGGTTAACTCAACTCCTTATGTGTCTTTGGAAAGGTAAAGAGTTCTGCACCAACTTATTTGGCAATCAGGGTCACTATCCAATTGAGTATTATAAACATGTACAATTTGACTCCACTGCTGCTTCAGACCTCCAAGGTTTCTGCTGTTCTTATACATGGTGTCAAAATTTGCAATTTCTAAAAATCACCTGTGGATGGGACTGGGACCGAGGGGAAGGATCTGAAGGCATTTCAGTGGATAACCACTTGTTCATGTTTGGTACATCCAAGGAGCATTCAAGTGGCAAAATAGCATCACCAGAGTTGGCTTCAGTGTTGTTCTTTTGTTTTATAAATGGCTTTTGAAAAGGAAAAGAATTGTGCCCCTTTAGTTGGTAGAGCAGGTGTTGATATCTTAACTTGAAATAAATAGATAACCAGAAATTGGTATTGAACCGAATTGGTATTGAATAACAACTTGGATCATTCCATGGGCTGATGGAAACAGAAGCCATGAGAAGTTCATAGCCAATTGTTTATAGCCATAAGTTCATAGCCAGAGTTCACTGAAAGATGATATATTGTGTTAAAAACCAGGAGTCCTTCCCCAATTGAATCCAAACCCCTCAGCACAAAGAAACGTGCTCCAAGTGCTTCCATGGCATTGAAGGAAAATCTGCAAATATATTTTGTCTTTGTGCTTCACATTGGACAAAAAGTAGTTGCAAGTACAAATTGAAAAAGACAAAATTTCTTCTCAGGGAAGGAAACCCAGCATTCCAAGGTCAGACAAAATATCACCGCCAATCAACTCCTAAGAAAGAAGTTGAGACAGAAGTTCAGAGCATGTTTCATTTGTCTTCATTACTATATTCTGCCATTCCAAGAATGAAGGATTAGAGTACATGGCAGCTTTAAGTCCAATGTTCCATCTCCAGAAAGTCGCCTTGTGAGTGGAAACAGAAATCAATCTCACCAGAAAGGAGAGAGAGAGAGAGAGAGAGAGAGAGATGTGTGAAGTCTCTACAAACGTAGAGTGAAGATTGTCATGTTATATGTGTCTCTATGAGAAAGAATAGACTCTTTGTACTGAATTACATCATTGCTTCAAAGCATTTCAAGCAAATGGAATGCTGCAGTTTCTCAGCCTTGACAACCTACCTTACACCTTGTCAATAAACCAGTTACTGGAGCAAAACCCAATGAGGCACAAAAGGCAGCCATGACTATTTCGCATTACCAATCAAGTTGAGGACAATCATTGATATCCTTCCGTACAGACCATATAAGAAACTAAGGGCTCTATCTATAATCATTATAATGGAGGCTGAACATAAATAATGAGTTAAACCATGACAATTACAAACTCTCAGCGAAGAATGTGACTTTTGGATACCGAATCTCATCATGACTTTGAATTAGGCAAAGCTCAAGGGCTTTCACTCCACCATCTTGGGACAACCCTGCCTTCTCATCAATTTTCAATGTCTGTATCAGCACTGCCTGCAAGCCAAAGACAGGTTGAGATTGAGAACATTTGCCAAGCTCTGACCCCAAGATTTACAAAACAAATATCTCATTACATCAACACATAAGTAATGACATCACTGATACATTTTACAGTGTTGTTTTTTCTTCACAAATTTGTAAATTGTATACACAACACTATCCATGAATTGCCACACCTGAACACTTGACACTGCGAGCTCTGCTGCTTTTTCTAGGTTGTCTGGATACTTCTGTAGATTACATCCAAATAGTTGCAAAAAATGCTGTCAGAAAGAAAATAAATTCTGAAGTCTATGTGTCAACTTGAAAGTTCATATATCTCTGCAATTACAGAAAAAACTCCACAATAACTCTTTGAAGGTACCCATTTTGTCAATTCCAGAAAATTCATTCTGAATGCCACCAGGTGTGGTCATGACCTTATGCATGAAAATATCAGACCATCACCTTTCATCATGACTGGCAGTGACTAACTGCCAACACTCCACACTGAATTCATAAGCTCCCCACACCGGGTGTATACATATAAATTATCTGTTCAAAACTTTGGGAAAATATACGACAAATCTGTGTCCTGAGTTTCTGTTGCATTTTTTGAAGCAACAGGAAGACATGGTTGAGATGTCAGCTAGTACTCAAGAGACACAACTTGAGAACTTGAAACTGTACATGTGCAAAGCACTCTCCAGTCATGTCCTATGGAAACTGCATGACATCAGTCTAACATATGAAAACCCAAGCCAGTGCAGAATCACTTTTATAAGTACATCAACACAGTCAAAATTGACTCTGAGATGAAAAAATGCTCACATAGCTCCATCCTAGAAGAAGTGCTGTCATCAAATCTCCAGTACCCTGTTAGCAAGGAGAGAAGTATCTATGAGATGTTGCAAAGCAAACTTGCCCCTCAAACACAAATAAACCAAAGCACTTCACATGGAAGGACCATGTCAATTCCATTAAGCCACAGTGAACCAATCTCAAGGTAACCTTCATCAGTATCTTCTAGACTTAAGAAACGGAACCACAAGATGGAAACTGATAGCATGTTGATGGCTTTCAGCTACATTGCAGGAGATCAAGAAGGCAATCCAACAACAACAGCAATTGAGAGAATTGAAAAGTACAACAGATGACAACCACAAAACAAAGCAAAGATGTGTAGTAGGAAATGAGTCAAGAGGTAGGTAAGATACAGTGAAGCAAGAATCTAGCTTGGGCACTGTTATTTTGAACTGCCTGGGTGCCATCCCCTGCTTTACATATAAAAGATTAGAGAATGAACTCAACACTAGGAGCTTACAAGGAGAATGCACAAAGCCAGTTGAGTCCAAGCAAAGATGCCATATCAATCTGACAGTTCTCTACAGTTCTGCTGATAAAAACAACTACAATAGAGCATTTTGCAGGTCTGCCCACTCTGGCAAGATTATATAGGATAACTCTTCAATTGTATCTGACCAAAACAAAAATGTCAATTGGTGAAATGGATAAAGAATATGAGGGCTTGCCTTGCTTTGCACATGGCTCCCTATGATCATTATTTTGTCATCAATGTCTAGACTGGTAATTACCACCTGAGTGCAGAGACACCAGCAGTATAAAAACACCATTGGTTCCATAAGCCAAAAACCTAAGTACTAAGTACAGATACAGGTATTCCAGTTGATCCCTCCACTATCTGTTGGCAAACTACTAACAGGCCACCATGAACTGAAAGGACTAACACAGAGACTAAATGAGAAAAGGACAAGCAACAAGGACCGATGATTTCATTTGCTGAGATGCAGATATGCTGAAATACAATAATCTTGTATAAGAGACAAGAAAATTAAGAGAGACTAACCTTTGAAGGGCCTGTATCATGCAAGTCACAGCAAGCCTCCAATGCATCTGCCTCTGTTTCAATACTGCCAACTTGCCCCTTACTTTCTTCTGTATTGAAATGCTTATTAGAAAAGACCAGATGATCTATGACCATGCCTAAAATGATCAGAGTAATATAACAAGAAGTGTGAGGTACAATAGAGGCAGAACACGAAGGATTGTTTTCCCCAGGTGATTACATATAGACATAAGCTAGCATATGTGGAATGTTCTTCAAAGTATAAAGAAAAATAAATTAATTCTGTTGCTTTAAAGAAGGACAGTCATCACACCAGCGATGGGTAAGATGTTCCGCCTCAAACTTATTTGGAGTGAGCATAGATGCTGCTGCAACAACCTACATTGTCCCAGCAGTCAAAGAAGACTGTGAGTGCACAGCAAAACACTGCAAATATATACCAAGCAATAACAAGATATACACCAAGAGGGAACCACAGCTGCATTGGTGAGGGAGAACATAAAAAATAAGGTTGTAAACATAAAAATTTGTTGGGAACAGATGGCATCCTGGTGGCTATTAGAAGCTACTACAAGAATCCCTCAGGTGACCAGTCTCTCCCATTGTCACAATTTCTTTTGAGGAGTTCATGATATGAAATGGAGGCAACAGATTGATATGGCAGCGCAGCCAAAAGCAATATGTCCATTCAGAGGGAAAACTACTACCTGAAACATCTGTCTCTTATATCTGAGATGAGACACTTCTGAGAGTAGTTTCAATTTCTCTGCTTTAAAAGTGGTAAAGATACAAGACCACAGGACATACCTTGTCACAATAGACAGGAACCAGGTCTGGTGTGACATAAAACTCACCATCGTCACCCATAACAGGATCACAAACTGCAGACCAACATCAACTACCTTAAATAATGTTTGCATTTATTTCAAGGAAAATAGTCTCCCATTTCTGATACATTCTTATAATTTTTCCTAAAATAGAACAAAATTTTGTTAGCTTGAGCTTTTGCATGTACCAAGTACATCATCTGCCAAGTCACTGAACAATGAAGAAACCAATTCAGTATCGATTCTGTTCCCAGGTATTATCTGTCATCTCTAATCTCCATGAAGAGAAGAGGATTTGGACAAACCATAAATAAGATCGGGGTTGGCATATCGCAGTTTTTCGACCACACGCAATACCATTTCAAGAAAAGAAACAGAGCCAATATAGCCTGTATTAGGAAATACAAACAACCAGTATTAAACCCTTGTATAGAGGAGGAAGGTAAAAGCTTTGAACATTAAACCAGAATCAGTACCATTAGGTCAAGCAAAACAATGATTAGGTGCAGACCATACTTCATATGCACAGAGATGGACCTCCACAGTCATTGTCTAAGGGTATCAGGTAAAAAAGGTAGCCAACCCAAGGTCAAAAGAATCTTAAATCAATACAACCAAACCCTGGTTAAGAAAACTAACAAAAATGGATAGGTTCATGCTGAGACTGAATGACAGCAAAGAAAAATTGAAGTCATGAAAGGGCACAAAGAAAGGGGAAGGGAAAGCTAAAGGGAAAAAAATCATTAGAAACCAAAGGATAGCTAGCCCAGTCAAGAAATGATTGAAATGATACATATGAACATAACAAGCAAATAACAAGTCCAATTAAGAGAGCACAATCAGTACCTGTTACAAGGTGGGTGTAATGGTGGAGGTCATTGGCTTCAAGGCCTTCAATGAGTGTCCATAACTGCTCACCATCAAGCACTTGGCCCTTCACTGTTGCATAACCTGCACTCCCTCACCCTCTGTTACTTGATCAGTGCCAACCCCATAAGGTGGTGACTTGAGTGCAGGCTGCTAAGCTAAATCAGGATCATGAGTAGCACAAAGACAAAAGTTTGAAACATTCAACTACAAACTATGCCATCTTAGAGAAGAGAACACAACAGTTTGTTTTCATTCTGTACAGTTTTCTAGTCTCTGCTCAGTGAAGAGTAAAAAGCCAAAAGTGACAGTGCCTGTGTGGTTGGAAAATTGAACAGAGTTGATAGGATCCACATCAAACCCCAATAACTGCAGTGGAAATACTGCTGCCTTGTTTCCAACATAGCCCTTTAACAATACCCGCCACATTATATGATCAGTTAGACTTGTATTACTGCTATTCACATACATCCCAAAGTCTCAATTGTATACATAAGGAGGGTGCATGAGAGCATAGCAAAATTCTACGGATGCAGGGAAATTCACGCACACAAATGATTGGAGGTAACAACCACACAATACAACAGTAATGCTTGAAAGCCATGTGATGCTAGGGACAATGACCCAAAACATTAATTGACAAGTTTACAAATCATTAGACAACTTCTGAGATTCCATCCAGCAACCCAATCATGGTACTGCATACTGTTCTTACATGCACAGTGTGGGATTGGATGCTCAGCACACGGCCTCCTGAAGGTAACTCTATGTCTGCTGTCACCATGGCTGCCATCTTGCTTCTTGTTCGAACGCTTCGCTGAAATCTCAAGTCTCTTCCCCTCCCCACAGTGCTGACTAGCCTGCTTCTGCATAGAGAGTGTAAAATAAGAAGATTGAATTCCTGAGTCTGGAGCATCGCACAATAGCAAGTAGCTCACTTGCAAAATTAGTCCTCAGATGAGAAAATGTGCTGATACTGCTCTATGTCAGGCCATGTTGATCAAAGGACAGTCACCAAACAGCAAAGTTTTTCCCTAAGCAAAAGAAAAATGCCAAGACTTGTAAGTCCTATTGGCATCATTTTCCCATGGCTCTATATCCCAGAATTTCTGCCACAGCAAACTTCAGAGCCCTGATTTCAACAGGTAAACCATAACAATGCTGAACTCTGTCTAACCAATCGGAGGATCGTGACTTCAATACTGCCCTTTTGTTGACAAATTGCAGTCAGTGAGTCACTGCTCTCGTCAATGACTCCAGATACAATACTCCAGAGAAGAAGAAAACCATGAAATAAAAACATATCCTTTCCCAAACAAACCAAAGCGGAAGCACGGTTCCAATTCATAGCACCGAAATCACCAGAAACATAGTAGCAGCAAACGAGAAATGATGCACACCGGAGGGGGGGGGGAATCCTTTCTTTGTCACATATCTGGAAATTGCTCTCTATTGAACTCATGGAATAGGGAGGAGAGAAAAGGTGCAACGACAGCAGGTCAATACATACAGTAAGGAGCTTGAGAAAACAACCACGCTTCTGCTTCTGCTGCTGGAAAGGCGCATAGAAAAACAAGAAAAAAGCATCCTTTGCAATTCCTCCTCCCTAAAACCCGAAACAAATCACAACACAAGAATCGCCACAAAAACTCTGTCCGATCTCCTAACCGATCCTATGGAGACGATCATGGCTACGACGGCCAATCCGAGACCTATTCTTCGACAACGAAACGGGAAGCACAGGAATCTTGGAAATACTTCACGACAAAAGAGAAGAGAGAAGGAGAAAACAGAATGGCCTGGAGGGGTTCCTTATCATCGGCGTCGTACTGTGTTTCTTTTCCCTTTCATTTTTGTTTTTGTGCGGACTTCTCAAGCCTACCGTCGTCGTCCTCGTCTCTCTTGCGTCAGCCCTTATTTTATCACTTTGTCATCGTGTGTCAGCCTGTGTTGTAGTCCTTAGGTTGCATTTGCGTGGTGTTGTGGACGGACAATCATTGTGTTGTTCTGTTCTTTATATCGTATTGCAAGCAAATTAAAGACTGCACAGGTTGGTAGTGGGGGTGGGAGAGAGATTTGCATTTGGTTTGACTTCGGACGCTCCAGAGGGGACTGTATTGGATCTACTTGCGATGCTCTTGGATTGTGAGGAGCGAGAGAGAGAGCAGCTGCCAAGATTGTTTTTACGAAGCAGTAAGGTCTTCATCATCATCAATGCAGTAAGTGCAACTGTTGTGTGCTACAAGATCTAACTCTCTTTTAGACCACAAAAGCAGCGGCTCCTCCACCACGTGGAGAAGCGGAGAGTCGACCAGGAAGAGCTTGCTCTAAGGATCTTTGACAATCGTGGGACCACAGATCAGAGAAGGTAACTGAAATTCAATCTTGTCAAAGTTCACATGTCAATGGAGCCATAGTTGTTCTTGTTGGTGTTAATATTGTTTATCTCTCTTGGTTGATATCCTGCTAAGGTCCAAACTTTGGCAGAAATTCTTTTCAGGCCTCTTTTCAGGTCCTTTGCACTGGTGGGATAGAAGTAGCAGGCTGGAGAAGTAAGTAAATGCAATATACCCATGGAGAAAGTCAATTTGCTGACTCCTGACCCATTAGACATCAAATAGACTTGATTCAGAAGACCTTGAATCCATGACTTGCTACAAGTTGCTTGATGGACCAGAATTTCAATGCCATGAGTCGCTTGAAGGTCCAAAATTTCAAGCTTTGAGGAAAACGCTTACCAATTTTTGAGATGTTGTCTCACAATCCTTTTCACCCTAATCAAACAGGAATCCATCAAATATTTTTGGACTCCACCTTTCTTAGCTTCTCTGTTGCTTGAGATAGAGTGTTAGTGAACAGATCTAAACCCCAACAAACAACCACCACTTGCTGCAAACCATGCACTATCACTTTCAAAGTAGCCAATTTCTTCAACTCCTTGTCATACTCCCTTCTCAGGTCAAGCAAGTTGAATTTTAGTGATTCTACCTAGAAGTTCAAGCTTTTCCTTGTACATTTCTAACTTGGATGGGAGAAAAGTGTTTCCCTTTGTCTTAGTGTCCTCTAGCAAATCTTTTGCAACTCCAAGTTGTTTTGGAAAGTAAACCGTCAAATGCTTAGGTTCATCCACCACAAAGCAATCATCACATTAGTGTTGTTCGAAGGATCTTGAAAAGGTTGACTACTATGTTTGGAAGAAGTCTCAATGTTGTTCCTTTTTGAAGTTGATGGTGGTATTGGCACAAGCCTCTTGGCCCTTTTCATTTGTTCCTTTGTGATGTCAAAGGCATAGCATGCCCAGTTGACAACCTTGCCTTTCTGCTCAACAAGCCAACCTTCAAAAAATTTCCAAGTGACTCCTTTCAAGAAATTTCTACAATAGCCATCATTGATGAGTAGTGGGTGTGCATAGACATCTTCATAGAGCTTTAGTAGGGATGCACATTCACGCTTAGAGAGTTGCTCATTTGTTTTGGCCTTCCACCCATTCACATACTATGCACCAAACACAAATATCACCTTTTCATTCAAAACAACTTGAAGTAAGTCTTTGTGAGGATCTAAACCTATAACAATCAAGTTCAATTTAGTAGCAAAATCATTTGAAGTCCAATTTGCATGATCAAAACTTTCACTTGCCTTCTCAAGTTTTTGCTTATGTCACTTCCAAAAGAATTTGATTACCCTAATGTTTCCATCTAGTGGAGTTAGGAGTTTTGATTTCATGACCTTGTGACAAATATGGAAATAAAAACAACCACAAATACAACATCACAACAACTTGGAAATTATCAACACCTTTACAATCTATCTCGAATAGTCACAAAAGACCCATGAACACGAACACAAAAATAATTTGAAAAACTTGATGAAAGACGCAAACATTCATTAAGTGTTTAGATTTACACTTTCAAACCTTAGAACATCTTCAATAGTGGGTCGTAAATGGCTCTGCAACAATAACATAGCGCCACCGAGAAGGAATGGCATCCAAACCACACCTTAACAATCACTTGTAACTACAAATAAGATATAGGCATTAGGAATTATCGCATCGAGCTCCACAAATTGGTGTAACATACATGCCTTCCAAAAAGTCTCAGCATATCCAATCAACAACATTTGACTGTGTTTCTTTGTGTTTCATGTGAGTTTTATCACGTGTGGTGATGGTGATAGAAGAATCCAATATCGAAACATCAATTAGGAAGGGAAGAAAGGGAAAAAAAATTGTGGTAAAAGAGGAGAAGCAAGTGTGTAAATCTGTTTTTCATGTGTCGCAGGATCTAACCACAAGGAATGGCTAAAAGAATCAAGTGTTCTAGGAGTAGATTGCATCACATTACAACAATAATCACCCTGCTTCTTGCAGGGAATGTCCAACTAAAAGCTTGGAGACCAAATGGGGTCTCATCAAACATGATGTGGCCAAATTTTGTGGGAACTATCATACTATAGTTGCCCTAAATGAAAGTGGCACTTTTAGTGAGGACACATTACATAAAGCTCTTGAATTTTTCAAGTCAAAGCATCCAAAATAAAATGCCTTTGTTTTCATACATTGTTGGCTAATCCTCAAAGATGTGCCTAGATGGTCAAAAACTAAATAAAAGAGTAAGAAAATGACACCAATGAAGAGGAGAATGTTAATGGATGTTGGGACATTTGATAGCATAGACAAATCTCTAGAGACTGAAATAAACATAGAACACGCAAATGATTATGATGAACATAAGGTTTTGAAAAGGCCACAAGGGTCACATGCAACCAAGAACGAACTTAAAAATCATGCAATGAAAGAATTTGTTCTCAAAACACAAGCAAAAACAACTACCAACATGGCAACTGCTACATTGAAAAAAGTCTAGATCATGGAAGACCAAAGCACGTTTCCCTGTACAATTTGGGCGTTGCACAAAGAAAGCATCATACTCATAGATAGAGGCCATACTGCACAAGAATAGGTTTCGAGTCATCCTATACCTACATCTAAATAGAACTTCTCCAAACATTGGTGAAGGTGGAATATAATCATGGTAGATTTGCTCATGGCCTTGTTGCCAATCTTTGGGCAAATTTTTTGATCACCAAGGTGCAGACTTGCCATGTTGTTAAGGAGCTTTTGCAATGTCAGATGTAAGCATGTGTAGAACTCTAGCAAGAAATAGCTCTTCACCTTCATCATCATCCATGTTGTCTTGCAATTGTTGTAGTAGTTGTCGCTTCCACAAATCTACCATTTTGACAAGAAAAAAATTACAAAAAAAATTGTGTAGATGTTTATGAAAAAACACATTGCCTCTTGTGTGTGCAAGTTTTCGCAAGTGCAAGTTTCTACGGGATCAACAAGAACTTCAAAACTTCTTGACCTAATGCATAATGATGTTTGTGGCCCAATGCAAATTCAATCTTTAGTTCATCTTATTTTCTTTATTTCATTGATGATCATTCCAATAGACAATGATATATATTTTTTCATCATAAATCAAAAGTCTTTCAAAATTTTCAAACATATAAATCTTTAGTAAAACATCTTATTGAACGGAAAGTAAAAACATTAAAATCAGATAATGGTGGGGAGTGTGCAGCAAATGACTTCAAGAGATTTTGTGAAATTCATAGAATTTTGCAACAATGTACTACACCATATACCCTAGAACAAAATGGTGTCTTTGAGTGCGAAAATTGAACCCTGGTTGAATATACATATAACATGTTCCAACTTGCAAATTTGCCAAAGTCATTGTGAGGTGAAGTTGTTGCAACTACATGTTAGTTACAAAATGTTTCATTCATTTCAACCATGGATGAAAGAGCTCCTTATCAAACATAGATAGGTTCAAAACCAAATATTCAACATCTTCAAATTTTTGGCTACCCTACATATGAATATGTGCATAAAGAGCTTTGAAAAAAGTTGGATCCAAAATCTAATAAATGCATCTTCATTGGTTATGGACAAGTTGAAAGGGTGAAAGGGTATCGATTGTACAATAGAAGTACCAAAAAAAAATTGTAAATTGAAGTGTTACATTTTATGAAGATTTTATTTTCTCACCTAGAGGGGGAGCAAGCATGGAAAGCTTATCAACTCCACCTAGAGCTTCACCACAATCTATGCATAGGAAAGTGATGTGCATGATGTGCATGATGTGCATGAAACTACTCAAGTGCATCAACAACAAATTCCAAACTTGAACCAAATTGTTCAATATCAAACACTACCATTATTGATAGAACAACCTAGTTCACCTATCTCCCTTCACACACCAATGTTTTCATCATCAAAAAGTCATGTTACCGAAAGATTTTCAAAAGATCTAACAATAGACCCAAGTTTCTTGCACATTGTTTATTAAATCCAAACCCATTGTTGCAAATTATTAAAAACCATTTTTGGATTAAAGCAAACACCTTGAGTTTGGTACAAAAGGTTTAACAACCATTTGCTAAAAACATGATATACCAAATGTCTATTGGATTATAATGTGTATTTAAAGCAATTATCATCACAATTTATAGTCATTAGACTTTACATTGATGATTTTGTTCTTGTTTCAAATGATCTCTTATATTTAACAAATTCTAAGAATTTACTTGCACAAGAATTTGCTATGACTAACAATGTAAGTCTTATGTTTCAACTATGTTGGGCAATTCCTTGGTTTTTTTCTAATATCATCTAGTTTGAGTTTAAAAAGAAAATGTAAGACTTTCCATGTTTCTTTAATTATTTATTTTCATGGTAGAGAAACCTAAGCATGGTTTCAAAATTTTGGAAAACATAATTTTGCCTAGTTTTCAAAATATTAGTTTTCACCCATTTCTTATGAGCTTAGTTTTAATGGTAGTTTTCACATATTGATTATCAAAAGTTCTAATTTTTTTGAAATGAAAATTTTATTTTAAATTCACTTTTTAAAAATCCAATTAAAGGTAAAAATAGCAAATAGTAGAATTTTTTTTCCAACATTTTATATGTACATAACTTCATCATGTTGAAATGAATCTTTGAACTCTTTTAATAACTCCTCCTTTGAATCTATATCCTTTTCAATTAACTCCACCAAATAGGAAGGTGGTTTGCAATCAACTTTTAAGTCACTTGGTCAATTTTTACTCACAACAATTTTTTTAGATTTTCTAATTGTAAACAACATCTCCTTAATTTTGTAAATACGCCCATTAAAAATCCTTTCAATTTTAACTTGTGATCCTATGATAATTGAGGTTTATTGAGGCAAAAACCAATAGTAAGAAACATGGTTTTGTGTTTTCCCCATGACTGAAATGGCACTTGAATTCCTTGGGATCCATTTGGCAAGATTTGAAAATCAAAATTTTTTTTAATGACAAGTTCTTTTACCAAGTCATATGCTAACAATTTGTTCAAAAATATCATATTGGAATTTTCATCAATTGCTTGCTTTACACATTCAATTTAAAATTTTTCCATTAAATGTAATGATGATAACATTTCAAAAGCATAGGATCTACGGATTGCCTATCATATTCCTCAACAATATTCACACCTATTTCACAATCAATGAAAGAAGATATTAAGACAAAGGTTTTTAAACCTAGTCTAACATCAAAGATAACATGTTTTAATTTTCTTTCTTTGGATCATTTTTTTTTTTTTTTTAAATTCCAAACATCACAAACTTCCCTTTTGATGTTGGAAGTAAACAAAGCCAACTCAAAAGCAACCCGATAGTGGGTTTATAACTTATTCAACCTTGCATTATAAGCACATGGTAATGGTGTATTGCAATGCATCAAAAAGTGACCAATGGCTACTAGATTGGTTCAAGACACAAACATTCATAACAAGAAAAAAAAAATCCACAATTATTTTTAAAAACGTGCCAAATAAAAAAAAGGTGGCATTCTCCCATTAGATTTCATAGTAATTTATTTAGTTATAGTAAAAGATAATAAAAATGTCCTTGAATTGTAAAAATTCTTGGAACATAATGATTTTGCTAACAAACTTGTAACCAAAATTATAGATGTAATGTTAGTAAAATTTTCAACTATATTTGCATTCAAAGAAAACTCAAATTAAAAGAATTCAAGTAGTAAAAATTTAAAAATCTACCTTATCTTCACTAGAACATTTAATTTTCTAAGGAAAAAATTGGAATTTTCACAAGCCTTATTCCATTCCCATTTGCCTTTCCTAAATGTTTTATGCCAAGTTACCCATTTTTACAAATTTAATTTTGCAAACTTGATTAGTTGTAACATGTAGTAACATGCTTTTAAAAAATCATAACCAAAACAAGTAACTTATAAAGTTTCATCTAAATTTAAATTTTCAAATTTTCACAATAAAATTTGGGGCAATTTTCATGGTATTTTAAAATTTAACCCTTCATTGACATAAGGAATATATATTTTCTTAAAACCCATGTTGATTAAACAATATTTTTAGATTGTTGACCAAGGCTTGACCAATTGTTTCTATGGCTTCAAACAAATCAATAATCATATGTTTGGGTTGTTAATCAAATCGCAAATGGCAAAAGTCAATATATCATGAACCCCCCCTTAAACATCCATAAATCAAAACCTATTGTCACAAAAATAAAATTTGCCAATTTTGAAACAAATATATTTATTTATTTATTTATTTATTTATTTATTTATTTATTACCAAATTTGGTAATATTTGTTGAAAATTTTACTTTTTAAATGGAAAGGCAATTGATTTTTCACAACTAAGAGACAAAGGTTTTGTAAAAAATCTTTTTTGTTACACATCATCCTTTTTTAAAAGATCTTTCACATTTTAAAAAAAAGATATTGCACTACCATACACATTAGGCCTCTTCTTCACTAGTTGTCTTTCCATTCTTTTTCTCATTAGACTATTGACTTTTTCTTCAAACTTTTTTACAATAATGTCATGGTTTGCATTCACATGTTTTTTGAAAGCAATTATTCCATAGGTTTTATAATATGTCATCAAAAAAAAATTTAATGCTTGAATTATGTGCATTCACAAGAGTATTTTAACAAAAGATGCATTTCATGATTTCAAGATTGCCTCATTCAACATTTTTCCTACCATTATCAAATAGAAGGCCCAACATAATGCATTTATGTTGTGCCCTTTCAAAAAACTTTTTTGAGAATGCACTTTTTGTAAATTTATTTTTATTTTTTCTTTTGCAATTTGTTTTGGTCTAATACTTTATATTTCAAGATTTCAATTATTTTCTGAGTCCTCCTCAATTTCTTCCTTCATTATATTTTCATTTTCACTTGACTACATTTTCTATAAGAAAATTACACAATAAGGTGGAGAAATGTAAAAATGAAAAAATGCAGATTTTGCCAAAATAGGGATTTAAAAAAACTTTATTCATGATATGAAAATCAAATCCTAACAATTACAATCATTTACAAAGACATTTTTTTTTTCTGTCTTCATATAAGAGGCTATAGTTTGCAAAATCTAAAATGTTTTGGAAAAAATGAAAAAATGTATGAAAATTAAATCTTGTGCATAGCAAACAAATTAAATAACTAACATACTATTTATACATACCAAATAAACAAAGAACCCAAAAAAAAAAAAAAAAAAAAAGAAAAAAAAAAAAAAACCAAAAAAAAAAAAAAAAACAAAGGAAATAAAATAAAAATATACCTTAATAAAACTTAATCTTGAAAAGAACTTCAAGAACTTTGAACTTAAGGTTGAAGCTTGAGCAAAAGAGGGAAGTATTAAACTAAAGAGGTGCAAAATCAAAAGTGAGTAACAAAAACAAGTAGTAAGCACCAATGAAGCATCCATAAACAACAATAGGTCTAAAAAATACTCGATACTTGTCACATATCATGTTATTATCCAATGTCATTGTCCAACAACAAGAATCAACAAGAAATCAAAACTCGTTGAAATGAATGAAATGGATAGAAAAAATGAACATACAAAAATAAATAACCAAAGCACACAATAGAAGCAAGCAGCCAAAGTGAATAATAAAAGCAAACAATTTAAATGAACAACAAAAGCAAGTAACTAAAACAAGTAGCAAAAAAAAACAACAAAAGTGAGCAACAAAAATGAACAAAGAAATGAGCAATGGAAGTGAACAACAAAAGCAAGGAATGGATGTGAACAATAAGGAGGTATCAAAGCTTAAGAAAAATCAAGCAACAACAACAAAAACAATGTGACAACAATAATGGAATTCAAGAAAAGAACAACAATGGAGGAATAAATAAATAAATGATAAATGATAAATCAAGAGGATAGAGAGGAAGGAACTTGTTTATATTAAAAGAATGAAGAGGAGAAGCCTTCATGCAAAACAATGGCTCCATAATTTTGTCTTCACCTTCAAATCCTAAACCTATTTTAAAAGCCTTACTTATTACTCTAAACATTGGACTTTAAATCTCATTCACCCTAAACCCTAATAATTAATATCCTAACCCTACTACTTATCACTTTGACCCTATTATTCAGTAATAACTTAATAAAATTTAAACACAAAATTCAAAATTCAATTTTCAAATGATTAATTTTCAGTAAAAACTCGTGCAATGGGTTTCAAATAGGGTATCACCAAGGGTAATACTCAACAATATTCAAAATGAAAACTAGTTTGAAATCCTATTCGATTCTTACCTTTTTTTTGGATACCCAACCAACATTAGTTTCTACCTTAAATCAAGACAAATATCCCAAGCTTTCAATTCTTATCTAAATCCTTTGGAATTCCATACATGGCCACTTTCAAATGACTAAGTAAACTCCTATCTAATGTAGATTTTACTGTATTTCCAACCCAAATAGTATTTTGATGGCAAAGTGACCTTGAAGATACTATATTGGTTGGTCCCACAAGCTCTTGTCATCAAGAATTCCAATTAGTTGGCCTTATTGGCTTTATGTTTGACACAATAACAATACAAGCCTAAGGGATACAATTCTTATTTTATATTGTGAATATGATCTACTCACAATTTAATTAGTTTTATGTGTTTCATTTGGAATTTGAATCCTTGAATTTTCTCTAACTTGGCCTTACTAGACCTTGTCCACTTACCCAACCTCACATTCTTGATAATTTCAACATAATAACACCAATTCCTAAACAAAAGAATATTTTGTTATTGAAGAAAAAGGGATTATTTGGTGTCCGATTTGGTTTTCTAGGGCCATGTTCATTTTCATGTATGATTAACAATGCCTTCAAGTGCCTTAAGATCTTGATTATTTCTTTTATGCATTGGGGGTTGATGCCATTTTGAATTTTGTTCAACTAATCTTGGCCCATTTTACATGATTAAGTTAATTGCTCTTCAATTTGTAATGAAGGCTAAATGGGCAACTTAGGAAGTTAGGATATGCTATCACAATCCATTCACACATTACTCCTCTACATCACATTTGGTATGCATTTTTCTTGGCCAAAATTTGAGCAGTTGATGATGTTAAAGCTATTTTAATCATATAACAAAAATCTACCCAACAAAAGATAATGAATCTTTTAGTTACCTCAGTCAGATTTGTAGAGTTTAAGCCTCATGTTTTAGAGCCAATGCATAATTCAATTCAATGGAAAATTGAGGATTTCGATTTCATCAATTCATATTAATCAAAACCAAGTAAATGCCCTTCAAGAAGGATCATGCACAAATCCATTGCTTCATAAATTGACCATACAAACCTAAAGCAAATCAAGGATTTTAAACTCAAGATTTGCTGAAAAGCTTTGAATTACATTGAAGATGGGAAACTCGTGAAAAATCACCTATGCTAGTGCAATCATCTCACTTTCACCTCTTCATCTTATTCATCTTATTGATATGAAATGTTAGATAGTCTTTAAAATTAAAAAAAATAGTTATGTTTGGTGTAGAGTTTTTTTCAAATTCATCATGATGTTTCAAGACTTGTCATTTTGAAAATCTACAACTTCTTGATCCAACCCAATCAAAAAAATATAACAATTTTGCAACATGCATCAAACTTTCTTATTGTTTACCTTTTTGTTTTATAATGCACACTTGCATCAATATTGTTTCAAATGTCACTGGGTAAAGTCTCAAAGCAAAATGTTTGCCAATACTCAACTCATGAACTTGCACAATGCATCACATCTTTGTAAAACATTTGCACAAATTTGTTGCCATCATTTCCTGAACAAATTGTTCAATGTTCATTAGTGTATGAATGGTGGTGCTTTTACATGAAACAAACTCATATGTTTTAGAAAAACAACAAATTCATGCTCCTAGTTAGAAGGTTTAGTTCTTGGTATGATGTTTCGTGTGTCTTGGATGTTCATTGTGGGGAACAAAGGATGTACATGCACATTGCACACATGGAGTTCAAGAGGTGCAAACCCATTTGTACATGTGAATGGTATGTCCAAAGTCCATGGAGCCTGGTGTGTGGGAGGAAGAGATGGAGTAGGAAAATTGCATAGAATGTAGCATGCAAACTGCTAGCAGAATACCACATTGAAATCACTACTAGGAAACAAGGTCCCAACCGCTGGGCATTCCACTCATTCTCAAGTGGATTAGACCAATTCCACTATAATGACATTATAATGAAATCTTGTCCAACTTAATGGAATTGGTTTGTGAACGAAATCATGTGGCAACGAGTAGTGGAATCTTAGTAGATTAGTCTACTATAATGGCATGTATTATACCCAAAACAATAGTGAATGGATTATCCCCTATGATCTTTAAGTGAAATACATATTTGATGTTTTGGTGATTACGTAGTGATTTTCTTGTCACTACTTTACCTATTGTTCTAATGGGTGTATATTGAAATTTTAATGAGTGCATCAAATGATATTCTAAAATGGTTGTGCATTAATCTTGATGTCATGGGTCCATAATGATTTTCTAGTGATTAGCCATGTTAATGATTCTAGAAAGTTTCAATGTGTAGCACACCATATTACATGCATGACTAATCACAACTTTTATTAACAATTTTTTTAGTTTGCTAGATCAACATACTACTTTCACACTTTAATTCTAAATTTTAAGTTGCATTAACATTCATCATTGTAAAGTGCAATACTAGTGGTTAGGCTCACTATAATTGGGTGTTGGGATTTATCATTGTATTCCATGTCATTACATCTATTAGCTAATGACTTAGAGGTCGTTTATATAAAAGTTCACCATAATCTAAATCTTCCAATTACCACTTTTCTTGTGTCTAATCATAATTAGGCATCACATTATAATTCACAAAGCTTGAATGTGTCATTTTGGCACATGCCACTTTATTTCCCCATGAATAGTTTTGGTCATTCATATAGCTAGGCGGCCCATGCACTATCTTTGGTAAAGGTGTGATAATCTACCTTAATCATCAAACACTATAATGTCAATCATATCATGCTAAAGCTTACATGTCACTAAGTCATAAAGCTTATTCCTTAAGATTCAAGTCACTGCCCCATACATGCACATGTCCACATCTAATCCTCAAGCAAGATTGGTCATGATGGCACATGTCACTTTATTGTTTTTCACTCAAGCATGGTCATTCACATAGCAAGGTGGTCCATACACCACCCTCACTAAATTGACAATTTGCCCTAGCTAGTCACCAAGCATTTTGTCATTGATTTCATATCATTACTTGGCCTTTGTAGATCATTAAGTCATAATTAAGGCCTAATAACTTGAGTTAATTTGATGTTATGTGTCACATGTATTTTTGGAATAAAGTGCAATGGAATTAATTTTTCTTGGCCCCTTTGCTTTGAACCACCTCCTCTTCCCCCTCCCTCTCCTCATTCAATTGTGGTTTATATACATTAGGGCCTATTAAATACAACACATTTTGCCCAAAAAATGTGTCATTATAGCTAATTCAACCACTAAGATTTATGCCATTAGAACTGGTTTTATTAACATTTATGTCATTAGTGGCCTATGTCACTAAACACATGTCACTTAATATCATTAATTGCCTATGTCATTCACTAGGACTTGGGTCTGTCACTATGACCTATGTCAGTAAGGAGTCATATGTCACTAATCATTATGCCATGAAGGCTTATGTCACTAAGGTTTGTTTCAATTCAAACTTGGTGTACTATGCCACTAAGGCTCATGTCACTTAGCCTATGTCACTTAAGTTTATAAACCCTAAATCTTTGGACATAAAAATAAATAGAGAATTGAAATGGCATAGAGAACCTTTGTAGAACCTAGAATACATTAGAGATAATTGAAACATTAGTTAGGATGAAGAAAAAGAAATGTACATGCAAATGCCAGTTTCAATGGGGAATCCCCATTAAGTGATTGAACCTTTGAACCCTAGTTGAAAATCCCACTTAAAACAAGAGGGCAATGCAAGCTTCAACCTCAACAAATGGTTCACTAATGTTTTGAAATTTGGTGTCAAAGGTTCTTCAAACATACTAAAAGTTTCCATTTTGAAAAATCCAAAGAAGAAGAAAAATCTCAAGAAAGTTATGGCTACCTATCCAAGATCATGGGCTATTGTAATGTTTGGTTTGTAATCAGCTATCCGTAATCAGCTAAAATTAGCCATCATTTCAAAACATGGATCTAGGCGGCTAGAGCTTTGTAGAGCTTTGTAATGCAGAGCAAAAGTTTGCTAGGATGGGTTGCAGTTGACAGTAGAAAGGTAAGGAAGGGTTGAGAGTGCTGACCAGGGTGAAACCACAGCCACATTGGTACCAATTATTATGATGAAGATGAACCAATGAAGAAAGTCTTTAAAGTAGTGATGTGTGGGTCCCCTTACGTTTTCTTGGCAGGGCTTGCAGCAGCAAGATGAAGAGAGGGGGCCACGAGGCCCCACGTTGTTTTTTTGGGCAGCAATTGCTGAAGTAGGACGAAGGGGGGGCCGCTATGCCCGTGAAACGCTAAGTGCCCCCCTCCGCCATCGAACTCTGTCCAGTGGCCTTTCTGGGCCTGACAGTGCAGCCCTGCGGAGAACCGTGTGGTTCTGTTGAAGGGTTTGACTTTTTGACTGTCGGAGTTATTTCAGAAAAGAAATCACATCCTTTCCAACACTTGAATCTGTGCCAGTGGATGGTGTCATGTTCTGAGTTTGAGAAATTCAGATTTCGAACCTGCTGGGCGGCAGCAGAACAAAATAATCTCATGGAGAGTAAAGAAAATTCGTCACATTCTTTTGCTGAACTGAAGAACATGTAGATTTGAATCTGCTGGGCGGCGGCAGAACAAAAATAATTCATGCAGAGTAAAGAAAATTCGTCACGTTCTTTTGCTGAACTGAAGAACATGTAGAACGTGGTTCTATGCGAACCAAGCAAGGCCAAAAAACATGTACAAGAAGACAAGAGAAACAGATGGAAGAAGATGAGGGCCACGATGTTCTACATGTTCTTTTTATTCTGCAAAAGAATGTAATACTGTTCTTGTAAGTTATTAATTAAATTCACGTTTTCCAGCAAGCCTCACCGAATCCGACCGAACCTGGAACTTTCCAGGTGTAGAATATGGTACCAACCACTGGCACATATTCCAGAACCAAAAGTAAGTGTTTTAAAATGTTAATAACCTCTATAGTCAAAAAGTCAAACCCTGCGGCAGAACCACACAGTTCTGCGCAGGGTTACATGTCAGACCCAAAAGGGCGTCGGACAGTGCTCGATGGGGCTATTTAGGGTCTTGCAATAAATAAGGGAAGAAAGACTTCCAAAAGTGGAGGGCGATAAGGGCCCACATTTCTCCACTTTAAAACAATGGGACCAGACTGAAAACTTTCTTCATCCATTAGTCTTCGTCATTACAGTAGGTACCAATGTGGGTGTGGTTTTGTCCTGGTCGACGATGCTGGGATGTTCTGTCGACGATGAAAGGAGGGCCTGGCTATGGTGGTGGGGTCAAGACCGGTGGTGGGTTAGGTGATGGGTCAGGGGGCCAGATGCTACGCCAGACAGAGCTCGTTAGGGTTATTTAGCGTCTCGCAAATTCAAGTGAACATGTTGCATCCACAGGAATTTGGGCATGTAGCCTTGTATGTAAGCCCATGCTTAGAGAGAGAGAGAGAGAGAGAGAAGTTGCCCTGGATTAAGCCTGCTGAGTTACCTCCTGAGAAAGAGGGCTCAATTAAGATGAAGACGACAAATGATTCTTAATCATTAATGAACTGCAAGTACCATGCTTCCACTTTTTCCTCTAAAGAAGGAATGGGTTTTAAGCTGACTTCATTGTTGCTTGTAGAATTGGTATCTTGCAAACAGCCTTGAAATTTTGTGGCTAAATCGGTCGGTTGTCACTTAGTTTCTGAAACGAGGCTTTGAAAGTTGAGGATTTTTTTTAATTACCTAACTCTTGAACCCTAATAGGAAATCCCAACATCTTCTTTGAGAATTCTTCTGACTCTATTTTCTAGCTGAATTTTGCTTGCTTGGAATATTTTTTGCCAAGCTTGAAAATTTTGATTTTCTATGAATTTATTACTCTTCAACCATGTGAGGAAATGGAATAATCTTCACAGATCTCTATTAATAACTCTGTATCTTTATTCTCTTAAATTCCATTTGTTATTGTGCAATTAGGGTGAAACCATAAAATTTCTTTTGCTTCTGTAGAGGAGCTCCACCCATACTTCTTATTTGGACCTCCAACAATATTTCTTGCATCCAAGTTGGCTCCCTACTTGTTTCCCAAGCCCCAACTCTAATTGTGAAAAACTAGGACAATCAAAGGTGGGAGACTATATGGGAGACTATTCAAATGAACCGCGTGGAACACTCATTTTATATCTGCCAATCAAGAGTAAATCTTGTACTATGCAATGCCTTTTGCAAGCAAAGCAAAGCATCTTGTGCACATCCCAAAGTCAATTTATTACTCCAAACCAACATAAACTTGATGGAGATGCTCTTAAAACACAAAACGGTGTGTTCTAGCCATCATCGCATATAAATTTAAACTACTATCAAAATACTTGTCAATACACATTCCAAATTATTAGGCTGTTCACAACCATTGTGGTCCTGTCTCCATTTATCAGGTTTGATTATTCATATTGTGGTGGGCTTGGACTCCATAAAAATGAAGGAGTCTCTATCACATTAAAATAAAATCTATTCTAGCAAATGCTGCCTCTTAGATTTGGAAAGAAGATAAGCTGGATAATGGAAGTCCCACAAAAGTGAAAACAATGAACTTGCAATTTGCAGACCTCTGAGATCCACATAGTAGACTGTTTTTTGGGGTCAAGTGCTATTGAAGGGAGGAGTCAAAATCGACCATTAAACAAATGAAGAATCAACTTATATAAGTTCGTTTTTTATGCCTCTTTAAAGTCCGCCAGGCTATGCAGAAGAAATTACTTCAATCTAGGCATTTGAACCTTTCTCTTTAGCTTTCCACATAGGGAATTCTAGTGCATTTCAGTTGACTATGAGTAGGGTAATGCCCAAGGCCTGACCCATTAACCGACATAAGCACCTTGTGTTTTTTTCACTTTTTCCCCCATAATACCTGGAGGACATCCTCTTGGTACCAGTATAAAAAGAAATTCCCATCAAAGTGGGCATTCGGTTTTTCAAAATGCCTGCCCTGGGCAGAGGAAAAGTTCCACTTGGAACATGCCCTCCAATTACACAAGAAAATTTCTGCTGATGTATGCATTAACTTTTGTGATTTCTCAAAGAAAATGAAATGTTTTTGCTGTACATTTGACCTCCACGATGTCAAAAACTGCGGCATTTTACAGTTGTCTTCTTTCCAAGTGAAAATTTTCTTTTGGTGTATTTCTCTTGATCTATGGATGCTAAAGCAAGGCAAACATACCCAGCAGACACAGGACTACAGATATGGTTTTGCCGGAACACATGCCTAAGGTAAATCATGTGGTTTCACCCATACCTATGTAAATATATATGCCATCTAGACCATAGTTGGACATCAAGGTATAATATGTGTCGCATGTAAGGAGAGTTGTTATCCACTTCTTTGTTGTCAGGGATGATCCACTGTGCTAAATAGGCAAACAAAAGACAGAATATGAGTGACACATGAGGTATATAAAAAGGAACCTAGCAGGCCCGCTTTTACACACGACACTTAAGGACTCTTCTCCCCCCCCAAAGGATTTAACATTTGTCGTGAGAGTCAAAGATGACTTCACAGAATGCAGCAAAATATGTAATATAAGTGGGAAGGTCTTGTCTAGTGGTGTGCTGCCATGCTAGGGAGACTCTTTGGTTACGATGAAATATTCACATCCTACTTTTACTGGTCACACTTTAGGCCTACCAGCTGTGCTGTGGGCTTGATGGCAAAAGGAACAACTTCAAATTTATTGTCAGCAACCATTTTTTTGACAACTGACCAACGAGAATCACACAGTTTAAATTACACTAATGTGTATTTTCTTAGAAAATGTTTGAAGCACAAGTTGGACATGCAGGAGCGTTTTGAGGTCTCCAATTTTGTTGGCTCTGTCTGTAAGGGAGAGACTGATCTAGTTTTTAATTTGGTCCTATATTTTGAGGAATGCTCACAAGGTCTCACAAGATCTTACTGCAAACTACGAGTTCATTTATGGGGAAATTTCCCATTTTAAAGTGTTGAACTTGCCATAACCGGCAGAGCCATGAGTGGATGAGCTGCTTGTTCCAATTTGGGTTGGGCCCAAGTTCAAGACTCTTATGCCTGGGGTGAAGCAGTACCCACATATATTGAAGTTAGTTTTACTTCTATTATGTTACTTTCAACCATGCTGCTAGACTTTTAAACAATTTCCAATCTCATTTGGTAATTGGTCGGTTGCAATTGGTCCATTCAGTGGCCAAACAAGTAGTGGCACAACTGCTGCTGCTGGCAGCTGCACAAGTCTTTACAACCCATGTGCTCCATGCTCAATCACTTTTCTTAATTGCAGCTTGCCACATTCAATTCCATCAAATAAGTCACCCATGATGCACAAAAAGGACTTCTAAAAACTCTCCAGATTCTTTGTGCACATTTTCTTCCACAAATTATATTACTCCTATTCTTCAACGTGTTTCCATTTCCTTCAAGATGATTATTGTTTGTTCTTCTGTTTTTCTTGCCATCAACTTTGCCAGGATTTGTTATCATAAAATAATGAGAAAGTTCACAACTTGTAGGTAGAAGACAAGAATTTGGAATTTGAAGAAATCTAGTCCCCTCCCATCCCTCAGGGTGCAAAGCAAAATGTCCACCAAATGAATATTCTCCTGTTGTTGTTGTTGTTGACCACCACCAAGACACTTGAGGATCTTCGAAGTAGTTCAGTGTTAAGAGTCGTATTTCTTCAGTCGACTGAGCCTTTAGTGCTTCGTCGATCGATCGACGGGGCAGGTATTCGCGGTGCCTTGTTGGGTGCATAAAGCACACGGCAATGTTTGCCTGTCAGCATGATAAAGTATAACTGGGAATCATTGACGAAGACTCTGTTGCTGCTGCTACCCACGAGAGATTTGAAACGCGGTACTAAAATTTTGAGGCTGTCTGTGTGGAGCGGGCAGTGTGAATTAGGCCCAATAATCGAGGTCTGGAAAGTACAGTAGGCGGGGTGTGGAGCTAGCTTTTCCATTTATGACAATGAGACAAAATCGACGCGGGCTGCCTGCGGGCTCACTGAATGCCACAAGGAAAAATCTAAGAAATGGACAATAGATTCCCATCCAATTTAAAGAAGAAAGAGTTTAATAATAGGTGTGATAGAGGAGCCGCTGCCGCTGCTGATAGACTAGGTAAGTACACGTGCTCTCCTCTTGGTGAACGATCAATTCCAACGGGAGTAGCTACTGCTGTTGTGTTGCCAACCTCCTGATGATGATCACGGTGGCTGCAGCGGCTGTGATGATGCTCCCGCTACTGTTTTGTCTTGTTGCTGCATCATCTGGTGGTAGTGATGGCCCCACGGCTTTTTTTTTTGGTGACGCTCATCATCTAACGGCATCCTGTACGGCATCGAGTCCCACGTGCTTTTTGCATTGAGTCTTCTTCTTCTTCTTCTCCACTACTGCACTGTATAAATATTTCTCTTCTTTTTTAAGAAAATAAAACGAAGATCTTGTCCATTCACGAGAGATCACTGTCTCTTGAGCTTCTCATTTTTCTGATCTCCGGACGAGAGGGATCACGTGTTATCTTGTTATTGTCGATATAGCTGCTATCAAAGTAAAGAGACTGTCAATATCTTGAACTTCGATTTTGTAATTGGGGTTGTTAGGTACCAGATTGTCTTCTTCCAGTAGTGTTTTGGGTTTGTGTGAGACTTCTGTAGCAGATTGTCGGACGTTTTGCTCGGGATTCCTCGAAGTTCAAACAAAGTTGACGAGTAACCTGTGATCTTGAGTTTAGTCTTGATCGATTGCTGCAGCTGCTTGGCATAAGGAAGTGACAAGAAGCTTGCTTGAAGCTCGTTTGACGACAGAGCTGGAAGGTAAATTTAGTTGCAAGCTAACTACAGTAAAGCTGGGAGAGAGCTAGAAGCAAGGTGAGGAAGGTTGTGAGAAATTCGAGGAGACTCCGGCGAAGGAGCTCGCAGTACATAGGGGGAAAAGGGATCTCGAATAAAGCACACCTTATGTAATTGCGGAGAGAGGAGCTGTCTGTCGAGGATCTTCTTGATAATAATTTGTTAGATCAAGCTAAGTTGCAATGCGCCTACGTTGCAGTGCAGGTGCCTTCAAGCTTCACGCAACAACAGGACCTCTATCACTACTATGCACCACGACATCTGCACTTTAGCTTAGATCTTCAACATCAGTTCGAGCTTCTGAGGGCAACTGGTAGAGAAGAAAAACTTGGAATAGAATCTCGTACACAGCGCCAATAATCAAAGAAGTACTTTAAGTCCGAACCGAGCCTGGAGCTAGCTGAAGCGAGATTTGGAGCGATGGCGTTCTTCCTCAGAGCAATATCGGGAAGCGAGAGGAACAAGAATAGGCTCAATGACACCGAGAATGCGCTCAGAGCCTTCCAACTCGAATTGGTTAGTGCCCCTCTTCTTTGAGCTACCATGCCCATCTGCGAACTTCTTTTCCAGTGTGAATCAACCTTACGACTGGGTTCAAAATCCAAACCCCCTCAAGAAGGCCGATGGCAGATGCTTCTCAAACAAGTCAATTCGGCTGCTGCAATGGGGTCATTGGACCTCAGCTTTGAAACTGTGGGATTAGATTCAGGTTTCTGTGCTCATCGAGAAGGCAGAAAGATATATCGCTGAATACAGGCTCGTCATCCTGCCTTCTCAAAGGTGGATTAAGGGAGAAGGGACTCAGTCAGGCTTGTTGGCAGACATGTTGTTATCGAGACTCTGTTTGTGACTCCTGAAGCTTTCCGTGCAGAGTTTTGGAATGAATTAGTGAGATCTCATGTCTTCTTTTTGCAGTTTTTGTTCCTGCGGTTTTGGAGCGTTTTCTTGAATGAAATGCATCCTGTCAAGTTATGGAGCACATGTACTGAGATCTTGTTATTTTCTTGTGAGGGGTGTGCAGGATAGCATTCGAAGGAGGGTGGAGGCAGGAGATGAAGAGCTTCATTCCATGTTAGAGATGATTTATGACTCGTCTTTCCCAGAATCCCAGGTTCCTGCAAACTACCTACGCTTCTTCTTTTGTGTCTCAGTTACCTTCACTTCTATTGGGTCCTCTCTTTAGCCAAAAGTCTACAGGAAGTTCAAAGCTGCAGCAAAGCAATGCTGATAAGTTGTTCCTTTATTTGGAGAATCCAACCTGAATCTTGAGATCATTGTCCATCAGCTCTTATCTGGTTGCAAATGTAGTGTATTAAGGAAACTTTTGCTGAACAAGTATTTGCTTCTGACATCTGTGGAGATCGCAGAAATTTCTGAAGGAACCAACAAAGGAAAGGCTGAAGGCACATACAGCCACAGTTTGTAGGCTGTTATCTGGCCTCTCATCTCAAGGTACCAGCTCTTCAATCAGGTCCTTTTCATGCCCAAATTGTCAAGAAGATCTTAGTATGATGAAACTACTGGAATTGGATCCTTTTGCTCAGTAGGAAAAATTCAGGTTCAGAGCTCAGATTAGAAGTTCTGCTTTGACACTTTAGGGATCCAAGGTTGGGGAGGAGAGATTGTACAGATTTCAAGCTAGTGCTAAACATTTTTGTCTTGCTTTTGCAGGTGTGCCAGTGACACACTTGTTGCTTCAAGTTGCAACAAAGTATGGAACAGAGCCAGTGTCAGAGCCTCTGATAACACTACTTGAGATGGTGCAGCCTCTCCTGGCCAACAAAGACATTCCTGATTTCACAAGTGATGATTTACTTGATGCCATTGACATTCAGTGGCATTCAGGCTCAGTTAGGTCAAGTCCTGTATGGGGTACAGCTAGCTCCCGGACCCAAAGCCCAGCTCACAGTGCTTCCACAGCTGTGAGCCCCAGAAGTCCTGCATTCAGGAAGGTCATTTCTTCATTGTCTGTGCCTATTACCAAAGTGGAGGGAAACAATCATGACTTCCTTGGAGCCAATTTGAGTTCAAGTCCCACCAATATGACTGCTGAAACACCCCCGACCCCTCCCATGTTGCAAAGCCTCTCAGACAGAAACCTCACTGCTTACCCACGAAGATCTTTAGCATGGAGACTTGGTACAGAGAGTGCTTCACAATCGAATGGACAATCCAATGCAGAGCCTAGTGCAAGGATTAATGCCACTGAATTAACTTCAGAGGTTTTGCAATCCCCAGAAGATGAGGAGGAACAGGGGTTAGGGGAAACCTCGTCTTTGCCAAACAGCTGTAATGGTGGTGTGAAACTCCTACCCCCTGTGGAGGAAGTTGAGGAACAGGAGGAATCTACAGAGATCCCCATTTTGGTGCCACAGGTTGATGCCTCCTATCTGGTATCTTCTCCCCCACATTTTGCCCCCTTGGATCCTGCAGTGCTGTCAACTGATGATGATGGGGAAGTTCATGAGGCAAAACAAGAAAACAGTTTTCACCAGGACTTCACAACCGTTGTGCCTGAAGGAGGACTTGTACCAAAGGAGTGCACCAAGATGTCTCAGACATTGGAGGGGTCAGAAGAGGAACTTGAAAAGTATGGTCTTCCAAATTCTGCTATTGGGAACCTGCAAGCTGCTAGTGAAGTCTCCAATGATCCTGATGGTATGTTTCAAGATGAACATAGAAGTCCTGAGCATCCAGTGCACTCAGAGTTGACAGAGGAGGAACCTGATGAACCTAAGGTGCCCGCATCTATGTCTGATCCAGAGACTAACCTGCAAGGAGCAGTTTCTGATACATCTTCACAAGGTAGTGATGCCAATGCCAAATCCAGTAAAGAAATGAGGTCACTTTTGGAAGAACCAAGCTCAAGATCAGAGGAATCAAGTAGAAATTTGGATGAATTCATTTCTACTCCATATGAATCCAGTTCAAACTCAGAGGAATCAAGTTCAAGTTTGGATGAATTAATTTCTAGTTCATATGAATCCAGTTCACATTCAGAGGAATCAAGCTCAAGTTTGAATTCAACAAGCTCCAGAAATAGCTTTAAAGCCACCCAAGAGACAGCCATGAGCTCAGAAGGCACCTTTGAAATGCCAGCCACTGTTGTGAGCCCAATGGAAAATTGGAAGTATGAGCTGCATAATGTTCCCTCGAATCTTATTCCGACAGTTGATGTGGAGAAAGAAACAGATTATTTGGTCCATTCAAAGATTTTACATTCACTTTGTAGCTCAGAGGATGGAGATGTGTTGCCTGTCATTTCTACAGGTAGTCCCTTTTTCATGCCTTTCTGTACAATTTGGTTAGCCTTGTACATAACCAGAATTTACCTGCATGCTATGTGAAGCCTTGTAGCATTGCTGAGTTGCAAGCTTTCCTTGTAAAATGATTTGGAGAAATTTCCAATTCAAAAGTTAATGAAGGTTGGTTTGTGCTTTGGCAGACAACAGCAATTTCTCTGATGTGGCTCCAGAGTTCAACAATCAGCTTGACCTTCTGAATGGACAACAAGCCTTGCAGAAGGTGAATGCTGTTGATACTGAAAATGGAAAAGCTCATGTTGAAATGGGGGTTGAAACCCTTCCTTTTAGTGGAGCACGTGATGCAGTGGAACATGCAGCAGAGGTTCTCAATAATGGCAGCAAGAGCCAAGCAAAGCCAACAAGTGGAAATGAGCTAGCAGCACAACTGAGTGTGAGATTTGGCACCAAAGAGGATAGTTGCAAGGGGATCGAACAAAGCCAGGAGCTTCATGACTCAACTTCAGTGAAAGATGAGGTAGATGAAGACAATCCTCTGAGTGCATGTACAATTTCACCAGAACAAATCCAGAATCACTTTGAAAATTCTGCAGATATTATGTCCCCATCTGTGGAGGAGGTTTCGCAACAGGAACCTTCCATCAATGGCACAGAAAACACAGGCATGGAAAATGTTCCAGAGGTGGAAATGGAAATTGCAGGACTGGAAAGATCAACCACTTACAAGAATTCTGATATGGAAGAGAGAGCTAGTCTAGAGGATGAGATGGAACCACCCTCCTCCTCTGAGGACTTCACACCTCCAGTTTCTTTGCAAACTGTGAATGCAGAAGGATTACTATCATGTATAAGTTCTGGTCAAGAGCCAGGAGCTGGTGACAATGAGGCTATGGTGTTTTCAACTGATGCTGAAGACAGAGGATCTTTATCATCCTTGGATTCTGGTGAATATCAACAGACTGATGAAAACAACGATGTCTCACAAGGAATCAAAGATGGTGATGAACTCTTGCCTTTTGCATACTTCCTCCCTGTGCAAGAAGGAGCTTCTGAAGGGAAGAGTGGAACATCAAACATCACGAGGTTGAATGAAGTTGTTGCAAACAACAGTACAGTCAAGGCAGATGACCACAACATGTCAAAGGGGGATATGCAAGTGAGGAATGGGTTTCTGCACATGAGCAGCACTACACCTCCACACCTTCAAGATGGACAACACCATATGGAAAGCAAATGCTTATCCCTGCAACTTAGGCCACTTCAGCAGCTTCCAAGCAAGGTAATCTTGCCATCCAACACAGGTCATGTCATTATTGCATCAATTGATGACAACATGGAAAATGTTCAAGCAAAACCTGTTGAGTATGATTCACCTGGAGCCACAAAAGTTGGATTAGAACTGCCTCTGGCAGAGTGGCAAGGAGACAATTTGGTTGACAAGAACAACCTAAGAACATTACTTAGCCCTGATAGTGTACTTCCTCAGTATGAGGCATTTTCAGTGGACCAGTGCAAGCACTCTGGGGAGACAAATGAACAGCTGTTGCAGCAAGCAGCATGTACCAGAGAGGACCCTAGTAATGTGTCAGACATAGAAGAAGTTCATATGTCTGTGCCTCAAAGGAACATGGACAACTTGCTGAAAAGCAGAGAAACTTGTGAGGACAATTCACCTGTCACAGATGATAATCTCAACAATTCTACAGGGAAACAGGAAGTTGAATCAAAAGTTCAAGATGATGAAGGATCACAAGAGTTCCAACCTCCTGGGAGAATAACAGATTTGGAAACCACAAAAGTTCTGGATGTGGCATCTGAACCTGTTAGTGTATTGGGAGGAGCACAGGAAGCAGACCAGCAGGCTGAGGATGCTGTTATGCCCCAGGTAGATGTGCTGGAGAACCAGGAAGTTGAATCAAAAGTTCAAGAGGATGAAGGAGCAAGAGTGATCGAACCTCATGGGAGAAAAACAGATTTGGAGACCACAAAAGTGTTGGGTGTGGCATCTGAGCCTGTCAGCATGTTGGGAGGAGCACAAGGACCAGACCAGCAGGCTGAGGATGTTGTCATGCCCAAGGTAGATGGGCTGGAGAACCAGGAAGTTGAGTCAAAAGTCCACAAGGATCACGGAGCAAGAGGGATCCAACCTCATGGGAGAAAAACAGATTTGGAGACCACAAAAGTGTTAGATGTGGCATCTGAACCTGTCAGCATTTTGGGAGGAGCACAAGATCCAGACCAGCATGCTGAGGATGTTGTCATGCCCAACGTAGATGGGCTGGAGAAGCAGGAGGTTGAATCAAAACTCCAAGAGGATGAAGGAGCAAGAGCGATCCAACCTCATGGGGGAAAAAAAGATTTGGAGACTACAAAAGTGCTGGATGTGGCACCTGAACCTGTCAGCACATTAGGAGGAGCACAAGAAGCAGACCAGCAGGCTGAGGATGCTGTCATGCCCCAAGTAGATGTGCTGGAGAAGCAGGAAGTTCTCTCAAATGTCCAAGAGGATGAAGGATCAAGAGAGTTCCAACCTCCTGGGAGGAAAGCAGTTTTGGAGAACACAAAAGTGTTGGATGTGGCATCTGAACCTGTCAGCACCTTACGAGGTGTACAGGAAGCTGACCAGCAGGCTGAGGATGCTATAATGCCCCAGGTAGATGTGCTGGACAAGCAGGAAGTGGAGTCAAATGTCCAAGAGGATGAAGGACCAAGAGAGTTCCAACATCTTGGGAGGAAAGCAGATTTGGAGACCACAAAAGTGCTGGATGTGGCATCTGAACCTGTCAGCACATTAGGAGGAGCACAGGAAGCAGACCAACAGGCTGAGGATGCTGTCATGCCCCAGGTAGATGTGCTGAACAAGCAGGAAGTTGAATCAAAAGTTCAAGAGGATGAAGGATCACAAGGGTTCCAACCTCTTGGGAAGAATACAGATTTGGAGACCACAGAAGTGCTAGATGTTGCATCTGAACTTCACAGCACATTAGGAGGAGCACAAGAAGCAGACCAGCAGGCTGAGGATGTTGTCATGCCCCAGGTAGATGTGCCGGACAAACAGGAAGTGGAGTCAACAGTTCAAGAGGATGAAGGATCAAGAGGGTTCCAATTACCTCCTGAGAGAAAAACAGATTTGGAGACCACAAGAGTGCCAGATGTGGCATCTGAACCTGACAGCATACTAGGAGGAGGACAGAAAGCAGACCAGCAGGCTGAAGAATCCAGTTGTAACTCTCAACCAACTGTGTCCATGTCCTCTGCACAAGAGGATAAACAAGTACAGGGATTATTAGCCTCCAAGCCTGCAAACCAGAATACTGCAAACCTGCATAGTACACAATTGAATGGAAGAGGAGAAGAATCTGTCCAAGATGAGACAAAAACAATACCATGCTCTGACAGCATATTTGCAAAATCACCACATGAGGCAGAGACATCCAAAGCACATCATCAAGCAGAAATGCCATCTTTTTCAGGAGAAGTGAAAACTGATCAGTCTGGGTTCCAAAAACCACTGAAAAATGGTGAAATGACTCTCATCAATGTGGCAGCTTCTGCACTTGCTTCAAACTCAATTTCATTCAACCAGTCAAGTCCACCTCTGTCAACTGGGAATATTTCTTACAGGTCAAACAGCAGTACTACAAGTGGCTGCTCATTTGCATTTCCAGTGTAAGCATCAGACTCTTCCCATTGACCCACAGGTTATTTTCAGTGGAGTTTTACACCCTGAATATGTTGAAATCCAAATAGGGAGTTTCAAAGCTTTTCTGTGAGTTACTGACAATTTCTCTGGTGCAATGCGGTGTATACATGCAGATCATCCACAGAATACAATGTCAGTCCTAAAAAAATGGCCCTTCCAGACAGAAGACACTTCTTACAACACAAGCAAAAATGGAGACGCTGGTGTTGTTGTTGTTTCTGTCCTTCAGCTTTGTAATCACAACATTGTATGTGTTTTGTTCTAGACAGAGCCATCTAAGCCATCTTGGTTTTTCATTTTGAAGAGACACATGGAGAAAGCTATATATTTCCAACAGTGTTGTTAAATAAGTGTGTCAATATGTGTCACCTCTCATTGTGCCCGAAAGTCCATGAGGTGCCAGTCACTTGTGCATCAATCCACAACAGTTGCAGTCAAATCGTCAGAAGTTTCTAGCCAAATCACAGACTTTAGATGAGAGAGAACATGTCCTGCTCATTGCAAGATTAGAAATTGCATTTCACATGATAACAGAGAGCTGTCTCCAATGAGCTGGGTACATTCTCATGTACATCTTGTGCAGATAGTTTTTCCATTTCGCTGTGTATTGGTGGTGCAAATGATTTGTGCTATCAAATATGTATGTACAATTCTATACATTTGATACATCATTAAGAGAACAAGGAGAAGCTATTGAACAGGATTATTTCTTCACCTTACATCTTGTTCTGAATTTAGGACAAGACCTTCTTGTCTAAAGGTTTCTCCTACATGAATCTTGTCAACTATTCTTTCAGATGATGAAGTTCTGCTGATTAGTATCATACTGCAGTTTCATGTTGTCAATCAATGTGATATACTTCATTTAGTGCCATCAGCACAACGATGGTTCCTCTATGTCACTAATGGCACATATGTTTTTATCAATTTCAATCATATTGCCAAGCTCTGTTCATGTGTTCCAAATGCAACTTGTTACTCTGAAAGTCCTATCACCAGTTTCATCCATTTGACAAATTTCTACAATATATTCCAATTCTATTTACATGGTCAATTTTATTCATGTCTTAAGTTACGCAAATGGTTTTGTGTCATCAATAGTCTCATCCATGCAATCAATTTCACTTGAGCAATGAGTTTCATTGTGTTGATTTAACTTGATTCATATGGTCATATCATTTCTTGTTGTCATCCATTTCACCCAGGTGAAAATTTTCTTCCATATCGAATTTCTCCATTTTCAATCCATATGGCCCAATGTCATTGATGTGATGAGTTTTATTCACCTGGTTCAATTTTATTTGAATCATAAAGTTCACCTTTGTTCTCAATTTTCCATTATTTATGAGACATGCACAAGGGCATGGAAATAGGGGAAAAAGAGGGAAAGAAAATAACAAAAATGTGCATTGTTCTTCAACAATGGGAATGTTAAAAAGTCGAGCTTTTCTTGTATCATATCTTTAGAAAAAATATATTTATGCAAATAGAAGAAGTTCACATCCTGCATAAGCAATCTATATGGTAGACAAGTATGGTAGTAACATTTGCAAATAATGTACCAACTTCATAAATCAAATTTCACAAAGACATGCCTTAGTGAGATCATTAAAGAATCCCAATTTTTCATTGCCTTCCAAACAATTGCACTATTTAGTCTTATGATTCATAGCCTCCATTCTTCCTTTAGTAACATATTGCAAACTTTGTTAAGGGTTGGTTGCCTAAAAGTAAATGAAGTAACTCTTGTTCATTTGACCAATTACGCATTAACTATGGTTAATGACTAGCAAAAGATTTTACAACTATTCACAAATGTTCAAAAGAAAGTGAGGTATACCTAAGGTTGGAACTACCACTTATTACAATAAACAAGAAACTAACAACAATATCAGTTCAATGTAAAACTCAACAATTTTTTTTATAAAAATTGGATAGTGATAACATTAAGATCCACTATAGTTTTCAAAATTTTGTTGACCTTGCATTCCAACAATTGAATAAGCTTAGTCAACTTAGCATATCACTTAACAATTGTGTAGGAAAAAAACAAGGATTTGATCTTGGTTACCAAATTCAAACCACTCAAGGTTTAAATAACCAAGTTTGTGTGGTGCCCTATATAATGCATACCATAAACATATGGAGCATGTTTCAACGTCAACTAATTGGTGACATTGAATTTCACACATTAAAAAATAGTAACCCCATCTATTCCAAAACAAACCAATTTGTTTGCAATTTCAATCTCATTCAAGCCCCATACTCTAAACAATATTGCTGATAATTAAGGAGGTTAGATTGTTAAAAGTGGCACTAGTTTCTAACCTCCACAAATTGAAGAAAATCAAGATGTTTTTTAATTTTTTCATCACGTACACATGCACACTCAACCAACTCTAATTATCAATGGTGGTAACTTTGTCACAACTCATTGAGATGTACGTTGTTTTTAAAATTGTGACTTTAATGGCTTGTAACACAATGTTGTGCATTGCTTCAACCATTCGTGGACCAATGTTTATGGGGGTAGTTGTTAAATTGCATAAATTTTTTAAAAAATTGAAATCTTCAAATTTAATCATTGAACATCCTTTGTTTCAACAAATGTCATATAGTAACAAATTAATTTCACATATTTGTTTTTCATTTCTATGTTCCCTACCTTTTCAACTAAATCAACAAATGTGTCACACCTTGTAGAAGCATACAATTTTTCATTCTTGTTATGTGCATTGTTAAAGTTCACATAATTTGCACCAATAGCCATTCCATGTTTAGCAACACTACACTTCAATAAATTTAATTGTTTAATGCAAGAACAAGCTTTGGAATTAACAATTTATCTTTCACCTCAATCTTGGAGCAAATTTTGCACCTCATCATCCTCATCCACCCCAAACAAGTTTAAACCAAATAACCTTGCAACACATCTATTTTGAGAAACCCTATTAATTTCCAATTTTAATTTTCTTAATGCTTTCTTCTTTGGTTCACTAACTATGAGTGTTTTAGAATCTCCAAAAGGACATGCAACAATTTCTTCACAAACCTTCTCCTTTTCCTTTCAAGATGCACTACCCACAAAAACAAACATAAAGATTTGATGTCACATTAAGTGACAAAGTATGTTCTATTATGTTTGGAAAATTGAATTGCATTGCTACGAGAAAGGTTGGTGGGTGCAAGGGATTTGAATAAAAGATGGAATAAAAAATTTGTCAAAACTTGAAAGGGTACCATAGTCAAGAAATAGAACCCTAAAATGACTTAGATATGCACAACATAAATAAATGTTTGGGTATGACAACAAACATAAATATTTGAGTATGCAGAACAAACACAAATGCTTAGGTTTCAACACAATGCACTTTTATTTTCCACAAGATTCAAGTCACATAACGTACAAGATTTGCACAACATTAAACAAATTTAAGTTTTGGAAAACACACAAAACATTCACAACATTAAGATTCACAAACAAGTGGGATCAAACTCAAAAAGGAAATTGGGATATGTAAGCAAGAAAAATTAGTGAGTGTTGAAATTAATGAAAAACTTGAACATTGAATGTGATGTCAAGTTGCAATTCAAAACTTCATATTTTGCAAGTTTTGACATTTTAATTTCTAATTTGTTAACATCCAAGAACTCATAAACATATTTCATAGCTATCAATTGCAATTAGAAAAAAAATCCATGTTCATGTGTACTTTCAAAAGAAAAAATATGCCATTATCTTATTGTTGCACCACTCCAAACATTTAAGAAGCCATGAACGACAAAGATCTGATTGTTGCAACCTTAGCCTTCGGCTCACAACCAAGGCAAGGGCTTGTAAGAGTGCGGGCCAAGAAGGAAGCTTGGGAATCACATCTCATGCTCCTGGGAGAATAGGAGTTCCCATTTTGGGAGTTGGAGTTTCAATGAACTCCCAATTTTTTAGAAAGCAATTGCAAGGGTCAAAAGCCATTGGATTGAAACGTTCATTATATCATTGGAAAGCTCTTGGAATGTAGATGTTTAAAACGGGCTCGCATAACCCATTTGGACATTTTAAACACAAATTATGGTCAAAAGAAAGGTTGAGAATCAAATTGGCAATTTGATTCCCGACCACAAAATGTTAAGAATCGCCTCGATTTCCTTGTGTTCAGGTGACGTGCAACATACCGTTGGAAAGCTCTTGACAAGGGCTACAACTTTGCTTGAGACCTCATCTCAATTGAAGATTTGCACACAAAATCATGGGCCCAAAAAGTTGTGGGAATCCCAACTTTGGGAATTTCAAGACTCCCCACTTGGGAATCCTAGGACAAAATGACATTTGGGTGATGGTCCCATGGCTAGGCACAGAGTACATTATAAGGGGGAAGGTGGTGGCTTCCCCTAAGTTCGGGCCATGGTGAATCTTACGAGTTCATGTTTGCCCGTGGTTCGTCTATGCACCAAAGTGCTCCAACTCCGCACTAACCAACTTGTTGTTTGATTTTTGTAGGTCCATGTGAGCATTGAATTGCTTGTCAATCTTTCTAGTCTTATCCCAAAGCTCTAACATGCCCTTCTACCCCCGAAGTGCTGCGAGCCAAAAAATGAACCCCAATTCCTTTTCCTTCCATTGTTTTCACCTTTGGACTCAGAGTTGAGTCCATCAAAGAGCTTGGGGGTGCATCACTAATCTTGAATGCCACATCACAAATTGATGTGATCAAGGTAAGATTAAAAAGATTTACAAAAAATGTTCATGAGTTTTGAAAACTTACTTTCATAATGAAAAAAATTTACCCTTGCAATGCTTTTTCATTGTGCCTCCCGCCATTCCAACTTGTTCAATCTAAACATTCTAAACTAAATTTATCATGACACAAAAAAAAAAAAATCATCTTAATATAGTACTAAACTTTTAAAGTGTCATATTAATATTGCCAACGAACCTTGCTCCTAAGCTTTCATCAATGCTAACAATGGGAGAGTAGAGTGACAATGAAAACTCGTTACATGTGATATTGTTGGCATCCAATGAAGGTGGTTGATCAATGTGGGCAGCACATGGTCAGGATCATTGGTCAACAAGATGGTTACTCACCATCCATGTCATGTCATTATGATGATTTTTTCAAATCTTTTGGGTCAAATCCATAAAGCCATTTGCCAAGATTTTTTTTTCACCATGTGACAAAAATTCACCACCAAAATAAAACATTGGTCAGAAACTGCAATAAAAACACCCATCTTTTGCATTTATACCAATTTGTATACAGGGCTTTGGATGCACTGCAATGAACCTTTTAGATGGCTCCTCTTGTGAAGTTTAGCCATCATGCATATAGTAATGTTGTGCGGTTCTATACTTTTAAGAGGAACCTTCACTTTCACTTCTTTTAAAATTAGAATGGTTTTGCTTCTGGTTCCACACATAAATGGAACCAGGAATCCAGTTTTAGGTCCAGTTCTTCAAAAAAATTAGAATATGGTTTCAGCTCCAATCCCAGCTCTAAAAATCAGACCATATCTGGTCTAGTTACAGTCTAGGTGGGTTACCAGGACTGGAATTGGCAGTTAACTGTTGTTAACCACTCAGTTCTAGGCTTTTTTCTTTTTTTTCAGAAGTTTTGTTGTTTTCGATTCTGATTGCACACATAACTAGAACTAAAAACCTACTTGGAGGTCAATTCTTAAAAGGTTCCAATTCCAGAACCAATTTCAAAAATCAATTCCAATTCCAACAGAACCAATTGTTCTAAGTTCTAACTCACCAAACCGGGTACCTGCCAGCATCAATATATATAGCTAAAATTCTAATGCAAGAACCACTGCATTTGTTTGTGAGGGGGCAAGAACAACCAAATGGCCAATGATACCTTGCTCACATTTTTAAATAGTGAAAATATGTCCTTAAGTGTGCCGGAAAAAAAAAAACTAGTTAAAACAATTTAGTTTAGATTCCTTGGGGAAAATTTTTTATTATGTGGGGGGGGTTTACAATAACATTTTCAAAACTTCAAGAAAACTCCCAAGATTCTGAATGGCAAAAGAACATGTTTGTCAAGTAAAATTGCATTTGCTGTCCTAAGTTCTTGATTTTATTCAAGCAATTTCTCATGGATTTTGTCTGTCAATCCATAATTACCTTCTTCTACCTTTCAATTCTAGAGCTTAGAGGATAATTGTTCCTAACCCTATCTGTGTTAGTGTACTGCCCTAGTACCTAGTCTGGTTGGGCACTAATTAATTACTTTTAGGAATTTCAAATTTTTCATAAAAATATGTGTATCCCATGCCAAAAATCTGAATGAAGCTCTCTAAGCACAATATATAAATTGTGTCAAGTAGCTTGTGTGCAGGTGTGAAGAAAAAATGTTATGACCAATTGATATATCATAAAATGACACCTAGTCCCAGGCTACATTCATCCTTAGTTGTCCATCTCACCGTCACCTTGCAACTATCCTTGAAGTACCCCAAATTGGAACCCAAAGTTGAAAAGTAGGGATGAAAGGAAATGGGAAATATCATAAAATTGAAAAGAGATCACCAGTACCAACCAGTGTTATGCGATTCATTCTTTTTGAGAGAACCTCCAATTTGGTTTGACATTTTAAAACTTATGTGGAGCTTCTCCAAGTATAGATAGCTAGCTCAAAGGGGAAAGTTACATAATCTTCTAATTTGGGAATGTTCATTGTATGATTGCTATTGTGATGGGACCAGTCAAAGTGGCCCATCACCCAAAACAAGAAAAATCACTTTGGATGCAGCCCCACAATATTGAATAAGACTAACAGGGCACCCATGCTCATGTTCATAATGCTCCAGTGATCAGGAACTTATAGTTTGGCAACTGAACATTGAGGGCCTATGAATTGAGATGCAAATGTAACCTAGTAGAATGAATTTTATACATTTACATAAAAACCTGAGCTAACAATTCCTGTTGAGAATTCCATATTTCACCTTGAACTTGACACACAACACTCATGGTCTCTCCCTCTCGTTTATACTCATGCTCTGGGCCATGCCTATTACTTTCCAATGGATTCTCCTGGTATATGCAGCCTGTTAATTTGGTGAAGTTTGAGTCTCCACTTTCCAAGCATTATCTTTTCATGTAATACACCAACTCCAACCTCTGAGCACCTGGTGGACAGAAGCCAACATTGAGAAGAGCTGATTTTTCAATTTGCAAAATTTCTCATGCATAGCTCCATGCACCTGGTATACATCACACACACAATCAGTGTACATGGTCATTTGTTCAAACTGGACAGGCAAAGAAAATATTACATGCCATGAAACCCGACAGATTAGGGATTAACAGTCAAATCTTGACAGGCATCAGCAGGTTTGAGGAAGGATATGCGTGAAAAGTTGTGCAGTGGTTTGCACCTTAGGTGAGGAAGTTGATTGTCAGAAGAATTTCCAGTCCCCTGCCACCATTTGCATTCTCACCATCACATGTATTTTGTTCAGTAGATCTGATACAAAACTGAGAGGCCATATTGCCAAAGAGATGGGAGTCTTTCAAGATATCAGTGAAGTACATGGCTTCAATTTGGTGCATGTTGGCACCCTCATCTGTAATACAATGGGCTTCTCTTGTGCTGCACAGAAATCATCCAAGCTGTGCTCCGAGACCTGGCCAACCTCATCAATCTCGATTCCAATCATCTGCAGCTTATGAATATCCCGAGAACTTGGAGACTGCCATGGACTGTCCCACCATGCATAAGGCAAGAGTGGGGTCCTTGCACACTGAACTGTTTGGTTTCGGCACCCTAATTTCCCACCAAATGTTCGCCATGAGTGGCCCCAGCCTGACTGTTTCATCAAACCCTGTGCTACTAAGTCTGGCTGGAAACTGCTATAGAACAGAGAACTTTTGGATGGTTGTGAACTTTCACCATCCATCATAGTTGAAGCTGCTGCCAAGGAAGCAACAAGCTGTGCATATGTAGTGCTTACTCTTTCATAGGCACCTGAGATAACAGCAACACGAGCACGTGCTGCCAAGAAAAAATCAACCAATGAAACCCACCTTGGCATCTCCCCCCAGTCCTTCATCCTGTTACGTGGAGGCTGACCATAGTGTAAGCTCATCACCTCACTCAAGTTTTTGAACTCATTCAGATATGCCATGTAGTCAAACTGGAAAGTTTCGATCAACTCTCCTACATTTCCTTTGATCTCATGAAAGACTTCTGGTGTGTCAGACACTACCACCAGGCGCAGCTTCCTCCTGCCAAACCACTTCACAGCTGTTGTAATTCCAAAAGGAAGCACACTTGATACCAATCCAGAGCTGCAACTTGTCAATACTTGAACCAGTTGTTCCCTGTAAGCTTTGATGCAAGGAAGATTTGTGAGATGGAATGGAAAAATGGAAATGTAAGAAGAAAGTTAGAAATGGAAAATTGCATACTGTGAGTTTGTGAGTGTATGAGTGGTGCGAAGGATGCAAGCAGATGCAGCTGCTATTGCAGCCTGGTTGTGATTATGGCGCATACGGAGATGGAGAGCAATATCTGGGTCAGGCCCTCCCTTCAAAGCCCACTCAACAGCATGATGAATATCTGGGCTGGGACTCATGAATGCCCGTAGAAGTTCTCCAAATGTATTGGGGCGAGAGTTTGGAACTGAGGGATTCCCTAGTAGCTTGGCAGCCACAGATCGCATTGCTCCATTTGCATTTTTTAACAAACACTGCAAGCCCACTGTGTCTGACGTTCCCTTGAACCAGAGAATAGCATTTGGTGAGATTGTCCAATCATCACAAAGACATCGTGATCGTGCAAAACCCGGTTCAAGATCATCAACTTGCATCGTGAGTGGACGTTTATATTTTCCTGCACAGTCATGTAGTGCCCACAAATGTTTCACCTTCTGCATACTGAATGTCTCATTTGAAAACATGATGTAGTCACCAAAAGCAATAAAGGGTTTCTTGGATCCTCCAACATAGGTGGGGTTGGTGGCTCCACGTTCACCTGCTATCCAAGGCCAACAATATACCGCCTCCATAATTAGTTCAGGACTTGAAGGTCTTAAAAAAATATGCTTTTGAAACTAACCTGAAATAGACCAGAATCCTTCCCATAAACTGAAGTAACAGCAAAGCAGTTACACCTAAGATAGTGTATTTGAGAGGATACATGGATATGATAATATCACCTATGATGAGAGAGCGATTGAGCAGAAGGCTGAGGCCTGCTGCTGTCAGAACCTTGTACACATTGTTTCCAAACCCATCTTCAAAGGCATGACCTAGCACAAAACTACGTTTGCAAAATTCTTCCCCGGGGAGTAAAACCACTCGCTGAGCACCATGCTCAAGCATGTATAGTTTGATCATCTGGCGTACTCTTAGACTAGCTGCTCTTGTGTCACCAACTACTGACAACCCCATTTCTTCTGCTGTCCCACAAGGCTGTGGTGGTTTCCAACACTTGGGAATCACTCTTGGAATCTCAAATTCTGAAGCTGATTGGTGTATAAGACTATCAGCATTGCACTGGTCACTTGTCAAGGTTTTGTTTGATTCTGGCCAACTGGCATGTGTGTCATGTGCTTCCTCCTCATCAGTCTTCTCCTTGCTTGACATGAGTGACTTGTCCCCTTCTGCAGACTTGTCATTGACTACAGGAAGCACACAATAGGAATGATGGATGGATCAGGAAGACTTCTGAACTCCAAAATTGGTGTCAACCATAACTGCATAAAATGGAAAAAACACTGAACTGAAAGTGAATGTTTCCTTACCTTTTGTTCCATTTCCAGGTATTCGACCATCATTCCCATCAAGTTTGTTTATATAACCTGTATTCATCGAGCTGTGCACCAAGCTGCCAGTGACAGATCCAGCTTCCCCCAATTTTGAGTTGGGTTTTTCACTATCCTCAGAAGAAGAAAGCCAGGTTGTGAATTTGCCAAGGAACCCTTGACCTAACCAATTGTAACCCTGAGGTGGATTCCAGAGCTCTTCACGATTTCCAGTGTCAGAAGCCTCAGAGTACATGCTGCTGGTGATTTTCGAAACTTCTCCAGCAGATTCTACAGCTTCCTCTTCCTCATTCCTAGAATTAATGGACAGAAGTTGTTGGTCAGAATTTTCAAGACCTGATCTGTTGTTGTTGACCCATCCCCCAGACGATGACGAAGTCTCAACTCTGACGGACCAATGATCCCTTTCAGCAAGAGTGTGTTGGAATGTGGCACTGTGCAAGAAGTTGGAGTGCCGATTTGCGCTCTCATAGTGATGCAAAATCACCTGTGGCTGTTGACTCAAATACTCCACGCCGAGATAACCGTCTCTGGAGAGCTCGTAGACGGTGAAAAAAGCAGAGAAACACAAAAAACCAAACACAAACAGCTGAAGATGAAAGGTCCACCGACGTCGCTGATCCCTCCATCGATGTGAAGAGCTTCTTCTCACAGCTGGGCCTCCTGCCATTCTTGCTTACACAAAATTCCTCTCACAGAGAAAAAAAACACACGAGAACTTGGATCTTTTGCATCAAAACTCAGCAATAGCAGGAAATCACACCCATACTCCTCAGCATTGTAATGTTTTGGGAGGTCCTGCTGAGAGATCTGAGAGGAGAATGGAAGAATAGAAACATCCCACCCAAAAAAAAAAAAAAAAAAGAAAAAAAAAAAAAAAAACGAGGAGGACGACAATCGGAAGTCAGGACCTGAGGAAACACAACAATAAACTCAAAAAATAAAAATGAAAAAGCACACACACACTCACACAGAATGCTACCTCGTTGAAACCCAGCAACAATTTCCGCAAGCGGCTTATGGCGTAATGGGTCTGCTCCTTTATGGCGAGTTCAAACCAGCAACAGTTCAAATAGGAAATATTCCATGAAGCCCCCCCCGCCCCCCCCCCCCGAAAAAAAAATACTCACAGTAACAACGACGCACTGACAAACATTCTGTCAAAATGTGGGACCAAATGAAAACTACATCGTTCTGTGGTCTGGCAGAGCAGTGGTTTTTTCTGGAATTTTTTTGTTTGCAGCTAAAGTGGCGATCATCCATAGGAGCAATGTAGAAAAGGTGAGACTGGTCATCCCTAGGAAGATTTAGCCAAATCTGGCTATAAACCATATATGGAATACAAATCTTTAATCATCCTCCTATATTTTGGGCTGCACATTGAAAATCAAAAATGAAAAATTGGAATTTCTTTCTCACTTCTGGCGATTGAAAGCATCCAAAATCAGCTTCATAAATTCGTTTCTTGACAGTATTTTGCCAATTTAGAAAAGGATCTTAAAAGAGGCAACAAATGGACCAATAGACCTAATGCATGGTAAGGTAGATTTGCCAAATATACCACCACCTTTGTAAAAATGAACTCAAGTGCATTGAAATCAGAGTTTAAAGAATCTATGAAAAAAATCACCTGTGTAAATGTACTGGAGATATATCTATCATTTATTTTAACATTTGAAATCATGACTGCTCAGGAGTCATTGCAAAAAGAAAAATGTGCAAGCACATTAAGTTGACCCACCCATCTGGACTCTGCATTTCCTTCACATTCAGGTGATACCATCTGCCAGGAAATGAGAGAACATCGCAACGCCACAAGAGACAAGAGACAAGAAAAACCGTACTCGAAGGATCACATCTCCAAAAAATCAAAGTGTCAGCACCGTCATTACCGAGCGAAGCGAATGCAATTTGTGAGTGCAAAAACTAGTTGAGTAAGAAATGGCATTTATGACCATAAGACTATAAGTAACGAAAAAAGACCAGTATCATCTCAACACTTGAAGCTCCTGAAGTCGTTGTAGTATAGTGGTAAGTATTCCCGCCTGTCACGCGGGTGACCCGGGTTCGATCCCCGGCAGCGGCGAAGCTTTTTGTTTTTGTCGTTTTATTTCGTGCATATTGTGCTATGGTGAGGTAACCTGAAACTTAGAACTACTTTGATTGACGCCCTCCAGGCTCCAAGTCCAGTGTTGTTTTGGGCAATTTTCAGTTTTTTTAAAAAATGAATGCAGTGTGATATCACAGAGTAGAAGAACAGGCCATTTTCATCAACAAGTTGTCAAGTGACACATGGGCCCTGCCAATAGAAAGATTCAAAATAATGGAAAAGTAAATTGATATTTTCGGAAACCTTTTGATGAGAATGAATTGAATAATGGATGGGAAAATAAATTGAGGAAATTTTGTATGTGTTTGAAGAATAATTACATTTTAGCATCCATTCATTGAATGGTTTTTGGTGTAGTGTCATGATTGGGAATGTAAATTATGTGATTAATCATTAGGATTATATACAATTTTTTTGCATTTTTTTTAATGGTAGCATTGAATGCAAGATGTTGAGCTTTAAAATTAATTGGCAATTCATGAAAAGATATAATGAAAAGTGGAAAAAAAATAATGGGTTTTTGAATGTCTATGAAACATAATAAAAAAGTGTAATGTGTAAATGTTTTTGTGATGATTTGGTGTTATAGTGAAGAAGAAATACTACTAAAATAAGATGATTTAAACATTTTATATGTGATCATAAGATGTTAAATGGTGATGAATAGTCGTTTAGTAAGTCATATTTATGTTACAATAGTTTTTTGGTTTTTAATTCTATTTCATGTGTTTATATATGTTGACAATACATGCACATATATAACATTGAAGTATTCGAAGTCATAAAGAATTTGTTTAAAGAATTAGAAGTTTCTGTAATTTAATTCGGATTGGAATCTATTTTTTGTTTGAAGTTAGTTCATTAATGGATGGTATAATAAATTGAGAAATATGGTTAGGTAATTCGAATGCAAAGTATATAGGTTATAATCTATTCAATAAGTTTGTGTTGATCCACTATGACATTGTTGACTTAGGGCATTAGTCCATATATGGTCAATTTGTGTATTATTTGGTGTTGTGTTTTTTATAAATGTAATATGGAAACCATGGGTGTAGTTTTGTAATGTTATTGATTCAATTGTATTTGTCAACATGTTAATGTTAAAACTGATTATTATATTTGGACAGTTCGTAAGAGTTTTTGTAACTATGTTTTTTCAAATGTAAATGAAAAAAATTGGGTTCGTTTGTGATGGTTTGTAAATTGCAATTATTTATAAAGCTTTTTATGTGTTTTCATTGAAAAAAACAATGAGAAATTCAGTGCTTGAATTTTTTTTTGAAAATGTATGTGATAAAAACATATATGTATCATAAAATATCATTGTCCCATGTTGGTCATAATGTGAAAGAGTTTTGATTTTAATTTAATTTAATTTAATGTAATAATGATTTGATTTCGGGTTACTTGCATGAAGACCTATTTCATCAATAATAATATTTTCACATCCATTTAGTTCATGTTTTTTGGTGTATTCTTGTACTTGTGATTATAAATTATCCCACTCATCAACATAGTCATTTAAAATATTGAAATTATATACAAATATTTTTCTTATTTTTACAACGTCATTTTTAGCATTGAAATAAACATTTTTCCATGAAAGATGTTGACCTTTTAAAAAAATTCTAATCCATGAAAAGGCAGAAATAAAATATATATATAATAATTTTTTGAATCTTTATGAAGATTAAATGAAACCCCAACGTATAAATGTATTACATTTACGTTTTTTTATGATTTAGTATCAAAATTAGCAATCAATTATGCTAAAGAAATATGGTTTAGTGATTCATTCTCTGTTTTGTATTTTTCAATTAATGAATTATTATCCTTTTCATTTAAAGGTGATCAATATTTTTGTACATTTCATTGGTGGTTTTGGATATTGGAATGGACAAATTGGTTATTTTTCTGTTCAACATGTTTGTTTATGTTGATGTATTTAATAATTACAAATTTTTGTGTTAAGAATACTTTGATCAATTGTTAAATATTTTTCAGCAAAATTTTATATTTCTTTATTTGTAGAAATTCCAAATCTATGAGCATTTTTAGACCATAACAATCCATGATCATGGGCTAAACTTGTGGATTGGAATTATTATTATTTTTAATCATTTATTTCACCAAATAAGATTATTACTTTTTTTTTAATTCAAAAGTTATTCATCCTCTATTCATAATAATGCACACAAGTGACAAGGTCATTTTAATAAGATCTTTTATGTTTGGTAAATCTTTATTTTCCTATATTACATTTTGAACATGTTCAATATGTAATTCTTTTAATGTTTTTACAATAATAGGCCAATCATTTACACATGTTGTAAATGTTACAAAAAAATATGGAGATCCAAGTTGTATAATCATTGCAAAAAGATTTCTTTCAAAATCAATCTAAATAATCTGGGGATGTTCTAATATGACCTAATTATTTATAACCTAAATTGAATAATTTTCATGTGGCATTTGAGGTAAAACAATTTGAACAATATTTAAATTTGTTGGGACATTGACAATACTTCCATGTAATCCATATTGTCCATATCCTTGCAATTAAAATATTTGTGCAAATGTTAAACATAGTGCAATTAAATGTTCTTCCATTTTATTTAACATTAAAATAATTTTCTTATATAGTTTATTAGTTTCAATATGATTTCATAAAACTAAATCAAAAGGTTTTCCAATGTCAAATTTTCTTTTACAAGATTTACATATTCTTATGTCTTTAAAAAAAATCATTCTTTATTTCATTAGGAATTTTTTCAATATATGGTTTTGATACAATAACATACATGTTTAGCAATATTGTTAATATCTTCTTTATATTGAAATACATTTTTATGACAAGTATTTATTTTTCCATCCATAGATGGGAAAAAAGATTTTTTATTAATTTATTAAAAAAATTGTAATTGAACATTAATTTTTTGATGAATTTGTATTAGATGATATTATGTTTTGTGCATTTTTGACATGCTCTCTTGAAATATTTTCAATTACATTATCAAAAAAATGTTTTTTTTGAAAAAATACTAATATTTACATGACTTTTGCTTTCTTTTGATTCAAAGTAACTCAAATGTCGTTTAATTTATGATGTGTTTAAACATAGATGTGGATATTTTTAATAAATATCAAAGCAATTTCTTGTGGCATCCAATCAAAATGGGTTTTTTATTTGTAGCAAATTGTTATTTAATTTTAAATTCCAACTAAATCTTTTGGTTTTTTTATCAAAATGAATTTAGTTATTTATATTCACAATTTCAATAATATTTATTTTCTTTTTGTGTCATCGCTATGAATATGGATAGGAATATTTGTAATTTTTTAATAACTTTCAACAAGTTCAAAGTGATTATTCCCATATACAAGGTTTAAAGTTGTTGATGCATTTTTTTGTTTCACATTAACCATTATCCAACCATTGTTTTTATTTCAAACATGAATTGAATGATGCAAATATTTAGATATCTAATAAATAATAGTAAAATCACCCCATAACCCACCATCTATCACTAAAATGGACATTTTTTAAATATAAATTTCTTCATCATTTGCATTTCTATGGTGGATATCATGCAAGAATTCAAATTTTAATTCTTGCCTATGACATTTTAAAGCTTTACGTGTGCCACATAGTTATGACATTCTTGGTGCGGGAATGTTATGGAAGCCCGAAGAAGCAAGAATTTTAAAGAATTTTATAAATCAACGGGTGAACATTCGGTAAACATTCGCGGGCATGTTAGGCTTACATTATTAGGCTTATATCCTGGATGGACAAATCAGCCTGTCACCAGCACTCGAGCCTCATCCATAAGCCGCAATACTCCTGGTCTTGGTTCAACCTACAAGAAGTAAACAGA
>Ga0209208_10000567_pt1 | contig 48671 bp, 26 predicted proteins | sample S1TSphfallax_3_FD_187694 | JGI IMG/M metagenome (GOLD analysis project Ga0209208, IMG submission 187694) | Host-associated microbial communities from peat moss isolated from Minnesota, USA - S1T2_Fd - Sphagnum fallax MG (SPAdes) (version 2) | ecosystem: Host-associated > Plants > Peat moss >...
TTCAAATGAAATGATTTGAGTTTTTTTTTTTCAATAATGTACGTAATTACATTTATTTCCTTTTGAAAATTTAAAATCATTTCAACAAAAAAATGTTGAATATCATTATTCAATAACATTTCAATGACCATTCTTTTGAAAAAAAAAAGTTTAATAAATGTATATTTTTTCTATTAATATAATAATACTACCTATGTTAAACTACTTTCAATTATTATATGACTATTTTTCATTGATTTATTCTATTAATGGTTATTTTTTGTTATTTTATAAATGATTATTTGTGACTATTTTATTAATGGTTATTGATGGATATTCTATTGATGGATGTTGGTGCTTATTAATGGTTATTATATTAATGGCTATTGGCGTTAATCCATTATAAGCCATTAGTGGTTATTTTATTGGTGGTTATTGATGGCTAGTTTATTAATGGTTATTAATGATTATTGTATTGTTGGTTATTATATGTTATATTACAACTATTTGTGATTATTATATTATAAATTATTGTTTGATATTCTATGTTATAATATCATAGGCTATTGGTAGTTATTATATTGTAAGGTATTTAAAATTATTTTTCATAGGTTATTATTTTCTATTCTAAGTTTTTTTTACCGTAGGTCATTATATATAATTTTTAGATTATTTTAAATTACTATATTTAGGATAAAATCATTTATAATAACATAAAGTAAAATGACTTTGAATAACTTAAAGTGTAACTTGAAATAACATATATTAATTTAAAATAAAATAACTTAAGGTATAACATAAAGTCAGTTAAATAATTTAATTAATAATAACTTAAAAACTTATAATAAACTAATTAAGATACCTTAAGGTAAAATAACATATAATAATTTATGTTACAATAATTTATAATAGCTTATAATAACATAAAATATAAGTTAGAATAACTAAAGTAGCTTAAAATAATATAGGGTATATCATAAAGTAGCATAAATAGAATAGATTAAAAAACATAGAAATAAACCTATTTACTATAGTAAATTATAATAGTGAATTATATTAATTAGTAATGAAACATGATGTCTACATAGTGAAATTATAGTGAAATAATTTTCATTAGGGTGAAATCAGTAAAATGCAATGAAGTTATTTCACTTTTAAGGTCTTATAGTGATTTAAGCTAGTAAATTGCACCCCACTTTGGTAGTAGTGGTTATCAAAAAGATAACCCTCCTCAATTCAAATCCATTAGAACCTTTTTTTTTACATTGTGAAAAGATACAAAACATTTTCCTATATTGAATCACCCCTAACTCTATTGACTTATCATGTATTGAAACATAAATATTCAATTCCCCGTTCCCGAGTAACTCATGGACAAACACATTTTGATTCGCCTTACAAACACCATGGAAGTTTATGTTTTACTATTTTAGGTAGATGTGCAACTATCGACATTAAAGCTTTGATATTTGGATGTCTAAAACATTAAGGTTCAACATTGGTCTTTTTGTTATAAATTTCATTGACAAAAGTTGGGTGCCAAAACATGTGATTGTAGAGTTGCTTGGGGCACATGTAGCATAACTAAAGTAGTTTTGGCAAAACTTATGAAGCCTATCCTTATTCAATTATAGTTGACAAATAAAGTTATCACCTATATTAAAAACAATTGTGCCAATATTTTTAACACCTTAATAACTACAATATCTTTAGTGGTCACATGCGACCCCTTGTAACTTGATACACCTTTTCTAGGTTGGTGTTTTGGCTATGTGTAACAAAACATGCCAATATACAACAAATGAAACAAAACTATTTTTTTGCATGAAAAAAGTTTCACTTAAAGATGCATAACCTGAAGCTTTGCAAAAATTGATTATTTGGATTAAAAATCTAAGAAAGGAAGACAATAATGGGACAAGGCTTGCATTAAGGCAAGGTTTGACGCACTCCCAAACTCCTTGATAGGCTCAAATGTGAGTCAGAAGTGAAAACAACAAAAGAATAAAGAGTTGGGGACACATTCCTAACTTACAGCACTTTGGGGGTAAAGGGGCGTGTTGGAGCTCTGGGATGGGACTAGGAATAATGACAAGCAATCAATCACTCACACAAACTTGCACAAAACCAAACAACAAGTTGGTCAATGCATAGTTGGAGCATTTTTGGTGCCAGGACACGCCATGGGCAAACTCAGACTCACAAGACTCACCACGACCCAAACTTGGGGGAAATCAGCACCTTCCCCCTTATAGTATACTTTGTGCCTGGCCACGAGGCCAGCACCCAAATGTCATTTTGTCCCAAGACTCCCAAATGGGAGTCCTGAAATTCTAACAACTATGGCTCCCGTAACTTTGGGGGCCCATAACTTTACGTGTAGACCTTCGATTGAGATGAGGTCTAAAGAAAAGTTGTAGCCCTTGTGGAGAGATTTTCAATGGTATGTTGCACAACACCTACAAACAAGAAAATTGGGGTGATTCCCAACTTTTAGTGGCCGGGAATCAAATTGCCAATTTGATTCCCAGCCCATCTTTTGGCCATAACTTGTGTTTGAAGTGTCCAAATGGGTCATTGAGCTCATTTTAGACATCTATAGTCCAAGATCTTTCCCATGATATAAGGAACTCCTCAATCTATTAGGTTTTGACCCCTGCAATCACTCTCTGAAGATTCGAGACTCCACCGGGACTTCAATTCCCAAAGTGGGAGCTGACTTGGGAGTGTGAGGGTTCATTCCTTCACACTCTTTTACACTCCCAAGAGCATGAGATGTGACTCTCGGGTTTCCCTCTTGGCTTGCACCTTTGTAAACCCTTGCTTTGGTCTCGAGCCCAAGGTTAGGGTTGTGACAAGGTTACTAATTCAAAAGTTTAAAAGCCCTGTGAAAACCTAATTTGCTTGAATAAGGTCATCTTCTTCCAAAAAATTTTAAAAATATGTTGATGTTATCAACATTTCTTATCACATGTAATCACTAAAGGTCAAGGTGCCATCTAGTTTAACTTGGGCAATTATTTGTGTTGTCATGGAAACCTTAATGGCCATTGTTAAATAATATGTTATAAACCAATCAAAAGGTTACCGACTACTTTTAGATGCATTACATGCCACCACCATGATCATCATTAAGTACAAGGAGAATATAATTGTCATGCACATGGCTAGCCACTTTTACAGTGCAAGGATGTCGATTTAAAGCTAAATTTTTTATTTATGCATGGCAATAATAGTGTTGAGTGTTTTGAAATTATTAATTTTGTGTGTGTGTGAATTTCAAAATGAAAGGGCCCACAACATGCTTGTTCTCTTGCTCAACCGTTGTTACAAGAATTTGCAATGCATCATGAGTTTCTTGGTAGGTGTGTAGTTCAAATTCTTGTTACCAAATATGACAAAAAAACCCATGATTCCTTTGTTGGTGAAAGTTAGCAAGTTTCTAAATACTATTGGTGGCAACAATGCACTACAAGAATTTTGATGTAAATAATTCCCTCTTTGATATTCCAACATTTACTAAAGAACTTAATGATGCAATGCTAACATCTAAAATATTTGTGTTTTAATACATTGTTATGTCGGAAGAAAAGGTTGTCCAACTTTTGAAGTGGTGGAAGGCACATTTAATGATGTTCTTACATGTTTCTTTTCTAGATAAACATATATTTATAAGCCTAAATCTCAAATTATATAGAAGTAGAATCATTAGATGAAGATGAAGATCAATTAGGGGAGGTTGGATACTTTTAGAATGATTAACACATGAAGTTCAATGTTTGTCTATAATTATTAAAATTTTGTCACTCTATTAATTTCAATGCCTACTATTCCATTTCAATGTTCATTGTCATCTTTTGTGTCTTATGCACATTTTGATGTTTCAAGGTTGTTTAGCTAGGCACAAATGATCTAATAGGGTGTTGGCAAGGTAGGATGGACCAATTTTGGCATCACAATGGTATTTTTTTTGCAATGGGTGTGATTGCAAGTGTTATATCTTAATACTTATAATGGGTCTGGTTAATAATAACTATTTTTCAAATAATAAACTTTAATATTTACATGGTGCAAAAAATTTTAATGCAAAAAACATAAAATCCCAAGAGTTATGGACTTTTGAAATTGAAAAACTAGGGTGTAATGCCAACTACAATTAATCTAATGGACTTCAATTTGGTTTAATGATGGATCTACAACTTGTTTAAGGAATTGGTTTCAAGGTGGAAATGTATTAATAAAAGCAATGCAAAAGAGTTTTGCATCATATGAATTGGAGGTATTACACTATGGACTTTTGATTGTTGAAAAAATGCACCCTATTTAAAAAAGTCCATAACATTTTTTTTAAAAGATGTTTTGAGTTTAAATTTTGCAAACATATACAAATCACTAGCCTCTACAATGCACAAATCACATATGGAAAAAAATTGTTAAGAATGGATAGATATCCTTTTGTCATCATCATGTGTCAACACTATGCACATTATAAAGCTTGCAAAATAAACTTTAGGCCAAGTTTATTTTGCCAGGTTTTGGTCCACCCAACCATGCCAAGACCCAATGGACCTATAATCTTCGGTTGACAACTTTCAAAAATGACTAAGTTGTGTTATGAAGTTCATTGGCAACATGGGCCCATGTGCCTACTTAGGTAAACTAAATGTTGATTTTTCAAAATCTTGTGATTCAAAATTTGTACTTGCATTTTAGGGTTGATTATTGATCATTGATTGTTTTTTTTTCTTACATGAACATTTTGATGTTGCAATGTTGAGAGTTAAAACAATCTTAAATAATCATTGTTTATATTTTTAGGGTGTTAACTTCCATGACAATTCAATTGTTTATCACTTGGTAAATGATGGGTGCATTTAGATTACTTAAACTTTGGGTGCATTATATATACATTTTTAAAACCTTAGATTAATGCTCGCATTTAGACTATTTAAATTTTAGAAACTTTAAATACATTATGGCACTTTTTTTTACTTTAGATCAATGGGTGCACTTGGATTACTCAAACCATTCAAAGACCTTAAATGCATTATGGACACATGTGTAGTCACAATAATAGGAGTCAAAACAATTGTAACCACGTTTAATTTTTCATGTTTTAATGTCAAAATTTGTAATGATGTTGCAAGTCATTTAAAAACAGTTGTAATAATGTTTTTAGAATATATTATGGAAACATGTGGTATGATTTTGAATGAATATAATGATAATAGAATATTCAAAATCATTCATTGAACATTGTAACCAATGTTTTTAAACACTACAAAAACTCAATTTTTGGAGAGATTTTTTGAACATGACATATTTGGAGGAGAATCTTTTTAAATACGATATTGAATTGTGACATCTTTTGGGTCAAATTTGATTTTTTTCAACTTTCAAACCAAAAATAAATATTGTAAACTGTTATGAGAATATCCCATAATATACAATCACCCAAGTAGGCAAGTCTAGCTTATATTATTTTCTTTGGACCCACACTTTTTTTTTCATTTAAATGAATGGTTGAACTTAGATTATTTAGACCTCAAGAAGCCTTTAAATATAAGATGGAAACATTTTTAAAAATTATGTCAATATAAGTCACAATTTTTTACTCAAATTTGGCATGCACAATATGGACATATTTTTCTATTTAGGGCTTCAAGTTGTATTCAAGTGTTGGGCAACCTTGTCCTCGGGTGGTACCACTAGGAACGTCACCTTCATTTTCCTAAACCCATCGAATTTTGACAAATCATAGAAAACGGTTTCTTTAAAACATTCATTAAACATTTTTTGAATATATTTCGTAGGTTCCATAGATTTTGAAATGTCAATAATATCAAGAATACTGTGTATTTTGATGTTTCTAATCATTGCATTTAGAAAAAGTCTTAGGATTGTAATGCCTATTTTTTTCCTTGAACTTTTTGGTCAATAACACAAATTTGGAACATGATTTATGAATTTTTTTATGAATTTTTTTCTAAGGTAATTTGGAAGAACTTTATTTTAAATTTTTTATTTGTTAATTAATTGATTGTATATGATTTAGTTATGAATTTCCAAAGTTGAAGTTGTCAAATTTTTAAGGGGCCATTTTAATTAGGAATAATTTTTTTTTAATTTTTAAATTCTTAAATTCCCAAAATAAATTTCAAGCCATATATTAGAACATGTAATTATAAAAATGAAAAAATGAAAATTTATAATTGTGAAAACATTTAACAAAAAGGGCCCAAAAAATGATTTGGTTGTTTTTGGTTCCTTAATCATTCCTTGAGGTGGTTCCTAGTGGTACCACCCAAGGATGGGTTCACCTTGTTCAAGATCATGCATTTTAATTATTGAAAGTTATAAACTTCAATTCAACTTGATTTTCCTTTTTCCATGTTATAGTTTTGTGTTGTGTGCAAAACATATTTCAAAATTTTGATCTTCAAACACAAATACCATACTAATAAGCATATCGCTACAATCATAATTAGTGAACCTAAAAAAGTACATGTCACATTATAAACAACTCCAATTCACAAAATTCAACTATATAATTTTCTTTTTCTTCATAATATGTTTATTATTTGAAATAACCAATGAGTTTTACAAGTTTCAATGAACATAAAATCAATTTATAAACTTGGTGTACAATTTAATGTGCTCAAGATTTCCAAAAAAAATTTATAATCATAATCATGAAAATTTTAACATTATTATATTAACATGGTATATAAGAATGAATAGGACTAGTAAACTTATGCCAAATTGCACCAATTTGAACCATAAACAAAAACTTTTATTAGATATTAAATGTCATGAAAATTATACCATGTACATTTTTCAAAATTTTAATGATGTATTTCAAAAATGTAAATTAAAAATATTGTAAAGCTACAAGTATAAGGACTAGTAAATAAACATTATTTAATGTGTTGTCAGGCACATATGAAATATGTAAATGTAAACTAATGTTAAATGCTACACATAATTTAAATTGCATGTGTCATACAATCAAAACTAGCTAAAATTGTTTTCTTTGTAATTTAAAGCACCAAAGTTCTAGAATCTTGGTTCATTTTGTGTTAATTGTGATTATAGTCAAATTCATATGCAGCACAAAATGCAAGCATTGATACTAGAGTTATACCATACCAACCCACCCTTATGGACATTTTTGTATCCAATTAGAATGAAAAATAGGAGGGTCCTATAGTACCAATACTAATTTAATATTAAAAGAATGATATACTAGTTGAACATTGGTTCAAACCCATTTTAGTACTATTGTTGGTGGACACGATTTATTGCAATAAAAATCTTCAATTACATGCCCCAATCTAACATTAATCACCATAGAAAATTACTTCTTAAAAGTTGTTTATGTTCACATTATGTAATATTTGTTTCTTTGTTTAAACCATGAAACAAGGTCTTGTTAACAATACTTTGTGGATGGTTTGCAAATCTTTGACATTATATCGTTTTACCATATTCATTAATATAATTATTGTTTATTGTGGTGGTTGTTTCTTATGGGTTACATACAATCACCATCCAACACAAATATAGATGGGAAGGACCATGGCCTTTTTAAATGGTTATATGTGAGGTGAATGCATGGTACAATGGTTCAATAACAACAGAAATTACACTCCCTATAAGTCCATGCAAGATTCTTTAAAATGATTCAAATGGAAATAATTGTTACTTTAAAAAATATTATTATTTTAATATTTGAATAATACATTTTCAATCACCTATAAACCTTCCCAAATATATGTGAAAACTTGTATTTAATGTAACTAATGTCATTTTTTAATTTGAAAGTCCTAAAAAGAAAACCCACAAAATCCAAAGGAATAATGCCCATTTAAAAATTCAAAACATATGTTTTTGAAACAAGAAATTTGAAAACAAACAAAAATTGCAATGCATATGGACTTATGAAAATATGGTTAGATTTTAACCATTCAAAAGTCCTTAATTATTAAACGGTTAAGGTTTTCAAAAAAAAATTCTCCATATGACTTTGTCATCTTATATTACATTATATTTTGACTCCCAATAACAAATTTGCAATGTGAATCAATATTAAAAAATTCATTTTATGATGTTCTAATCAAACGAGCAATCCATATTTTTTGACTTAAAAATTCATTACTACTAACAAATAAGTTTTTTTATTATTAAATAACCATACACTTCTCTTAATAATGAAGTTGTTAGTTTAGGTCCAAGTCCCAATAAATAGATCTAAAGATATATTAATCACCATATGCATTTGAATAAAAGGTACCTAGGGAAAAAAAACATTGTTTTATCACAAAAGTGAGCCACCATAGCTTGCATCTACTCTATGACATGATTCAAAATTTCTCCCTTGTAAATTTAAACTATGGTGTAATCATTTCCAACAAATTACAATTTGTAATGATTTTTTCCAATTTAAAACAAATGAACTATTTAAAATGGTATTAAGTCACATTATTATCACCTAACCATCCATTTTAGTTCATCATCACAAACTTCAAAACTTTTATGCACCTAAAATCAAATTTCCAAATCATTTAATTATTAAATCTTGCCAATACATTCAAATCAAATTGATTAAATTCCAACTATCCGAATGTGGCTAATGTGTTTTGAACTATAAAGTCAACTTTGTTTACTTGACTTTAGACTTAACAAAAAATCCCATGATCATTTAAAAGGGGAATTTTTAGCATACACATATCATCCAAACTTATTGGGAAATTGGCAGATGACGGGTGTAACATTGCAACATGTATTGTTATGTGATTGAAGAATTTGATAAGGGGCAATCATTTTGATGAAAATCATATGGAAAATCTAATGTCGTCACACAAGTACCCAATCTTATGTATATCCAAATTGTTGTTGTTGGAATCCATTTGCATATGATTCTAAAACATATTTTGTAGTGGATCCGAAGTGTAAAAGTCCTTTCAACCTTTCAACCCATTTTAGCACTTTTTAAGAACCAATGATATATTTTATTTATTCCTCATATGTGTTGGCCCAAGTTTTCATGGCATTGGGTTTTAATTTGTGCAAAATGGTTTCTGAATGTAATAACTATGAACCCAAAGGTTGTAGGTTTCAAGTCATAGAGGGGTGCCAATCTTTAAGGTGGCACAAAATAATCAAATATTTAGTTGTTTTTATATTCTAAAGTATCAATGGGTTAGTTACAAATTGATGGCCATAATTGGGAAAAAATAACCTTAGTGGGTCCAGATAACTTGTATTTTATATAATCATCAATTAGGGGATAACTACATTTACAATTCAAAACTTTAGATGGTGCCTTTTATCATCTCCAACAAGTATTTCAGAATATTCAATGAAAAAAAGGAAAATAGCACACATAAGTCAACAAATTGATCATTATGCCACTTGATCATTAAAAAAATTTACTTAAAAACTTTATAGAGCATTAGTACAAATCATTTTGAACAAAGAAAGAAATGACACAATGTCATAGACTACCCAAATTTGTTTTTGGAAAGGTGGACAATTTTTTCAATTCAATCAAATTGTAAACATTTTAACAGGTTGTTGTTGATTCTATCAAGGCCAATGCACATATCAAAAGATGCACATATATGTTATCTATCCATGGCTTAATTTGTTGCACAAAGCGATTTATGTAACATAATATTTTCATGGGATGAAATGAAAGTGTATTGTTTTGGACAAACATAAAATATGTATAAAATACCATGTAAAATCAATTGTATTTGATCCACTTTTTAAAATCATGATTTTTTATTGTGCTTAAAAATAATTTCCATTTATAATAATGTTATAATCATTTCAAAATTGTTATATATTGTGTTTTCCACCCAAAAAACTACAAAAAGTTGTGTAAGACAATATTTTTGAATCACCCCAAAGGACCAACACCTAGAGATCATAGTCATAATGCAAGGGTGCTTATGAGTTCAAAAGTTACAACAAGTAAAGAGGAAGCCTTTCACAATCTATTAACTCATTCACATCGAGTTATCACCTAAACAATGAATATGTAATGGAAGATTTGCTTGAATGCTTGTAGAACCTCACAGTTGCGTCACAAATTGTGTTACTGGCCACATTCAAAACTCCAACACCTTATATTATTTCACTTAAGGTGTAAGAGCATCCCCATTGGTGCTCAATATGTGATCGCGCCATAATGTTTCTCACATCCAAGTTTGGTTATTTTCCTTTCTGCAACCCCACCCATAAAACTGAAACTGGATTTAGGTGGGAGACTACTAGCCTCAGGGCACTGCGAAAATGCAGGAGCAAAACCATTTTCCTCACCCAAACCGCCAGGACGTTGCCACTCGTCGTCTACCTTTCACGTAAGTATGTCGCCATCAACCGACTCGGGTCTTGAACCTCCACTGGTCCGGGTACTTCAGCACCTTTGACTAGACGAGGTAGCTGACCTCCTTCAGAGCCCTGTAGCCAAGCGCAAGGTAACGAACACCTAGTCCAAAGAGCTGGGCTTTTATTGGAAAAAGAAAATTCTTTCAATTCTGAACTTCCAGTTCACAAGAGCACGGTGCCAGGTGGATCGAGAGAGAGGAAGATCAACAGGAAAAGACCGGAGGCATCAGAGGGATGATCACCTGGATCTCTCCTCACAATCACACATTTTCACTCCATCCTCAGCTAGCGATTCAACGTCACCTACGGATCATCAACTGGAGCTGATGTCAAAGGATGTGGGTGGGGGAGAGGGATAGAAGGATCCGCAACTCCTAAAATAATATGATAACCTCACAGGTTCCTTTGGCTTGAATACCAATAATTCCTCAAATAACATCATAACCTAATATGCTCATTTGTCATAGAAGTGTTAGATTCAAATTGAGAGAGAAGCACCCTTCGAGTTTTATTCTCCATAGCGGCATATTCTGCTCTAACTGAGTCCTTTGACTGCTGATGTGTTTCACCTTCAAAAAGGTCATCTCCTTTACAAACAACAATCTTCGTGTGATGCTTTGCAGAGTGTGACAAGTGGAGGTAACAATCCGATGTTGTGTACCATGCATGCTCACCAACAGGGGCCCCTGAGTCGCTAGTAGCTTGCTTCTTCATCCAACTTTAATGTGCAGGGTCACATATTGAGCACCGCTGGGGATACTCTAACACATGAAGTGGAAAACAAAAATAGGACTGTGAAAATCTGTTTTGGCTTCTCATGTATACATATGCACATAAGGCAAAAGGAGTACATGCCATAAAGAGGCTAAAACAGTCTCACGGTTCAGTTTGATTTTGTAAACCTCCCACATATAAAGGAGCAAGATCACAAGTGCAACAAAAAAGGAGCACTACTTTTTGTTAATGCACAAATTGAAAAAAAGCATGTTTTTTTTGCAGGTAGATGAATGGAATTGTGGCGTATTTAGTTATTTCTTGACTCAAATTGGTGTTCTCTATTTTAAATGGAGCTAAGGCATTGAAAGTCTAGCTAAGGCATTGAAAGTCTTAAAAACCCTTATGTAAGTATTTGTGTCTTGCCTTCCATGAGTTTTATGATAGAACAAACATGTATTTTGTTACTTTGGCAAAAAATGGACAAGGCTTATGTTATTATAGTTTATATACCATACAATTTGAAAATACAATTTTGCCATTTAAGGCCATGCATATGAAATTATGTGTCCAAAAAAATGATTGGACTTTCTTGATAACTACATACTTTTAACATTATGTGGTATGATATAAAAACTTGCCACATGATCCATGTGTTTGTTTCCAATTTGGCTAGGTTGTTCATATGGCAACTCAACTACACACAAATGGCCCTCTTGGCAACACAAAGTCATTTCATTGTATGTATTATTGGCTATTTTGAAATGTCATTAGTATGGAAAAATGGAAATTAAGCTAAAACAAAGAATTGTTGCACAAATTTTGAAATGGTTGGAGAGTTCATCTTATTCAGACAATTGCAGGTGTTTGTTTCGGTGAATTTGGGATCTTCTTCATACATTCCTTTGTTTAGGTTGAAACTATGTTTTCTAAGTAAGAAATTAGTAAAAAATCACCCAAAATAATACTCACCACATATAACCAGAGGCTTCTTTTTTGGTGTGGAACTTCTCCAGAATGCACACGAAAAAATTAAAATTTGGAATTTTTTTGGCCACACTTGGACCAGTGTTTTTATTTTTGCTTGAATTTTTTCCAGAAAGTGAAAAAAGGAGAATTTTTGGTGATTTATATGGATTTTTTCCTTTTTTCGAGATAAAATAATTAAATTAGCCATACCTAGACCTAGGCTCTTCCTAGGTCGCCACATGTAGGAACACTTTTGTAAAAATGCTACTGTCCACCTAGGACAGTTGCCATTTAATGCTACTTAATTCTGGGGATCCTCTTATGGACCTACTTGAGGAATTTGAAGAAAAAAAACCCCTGATTTGAATTCTGATTTTAGTTTGGTAGCATTTTTCAATTAGGTTTTTACTATTTAGACAGGTTCTTAAAATATGTCAAATCCCTCTGGGGATGCTAATCGATGGCATAACATTGAAAACAATGTCACTGGATATAATTAGGGCAACCTGTCCTATGACCGAACACCACGTATGACCGAACATCTTATTAATATCTTCCTCATCTCTTCTTCATTTTGAGTGATTTAAAACGTTATGGGAACGATAACTTGAGCTCTTCAATTTGTCTTTGTACAGCAGAGGCAAAGGAGTAATTATAGAAGAGCAAGAAGAGAAATAAGCTTTTCCAAGTTATAAAACGTGTGTTTTTTTTTTTTTTCTTCTCTTCTACCCCTCTTACTTTTAATGTTCATAACTTTCTCATTTCTTGTTCAATTTAAGTGATTTAAAGTGCTATAAGACCCCAACCTTATGATGTACAAATAATCTTTGAATCATAAAAGCAATAAAGCGACTTTGAAAGACTTTTTTTGGGTGTTTGGTAATAGTCTTCCAAGTGTTTGGTGGTTTTTCGTTTCCATCATTTGACCCCCCCTACTTTGGAGGGTCGTATCTGACTCATTTCTTCATTTTTTCAGCGATTCAACTTTCTGCGGGTGAGCGAATAGTAGGGCTACAATTCCTCTTTGGGCATGAAATTCAAAGGAGCACTCTCCAGAAATTTGCAGACCTATGAGACATTAAGTGTTCAATGACCGGCCTGTCTACCCTATATGTCTGAAAAAAATGTGAACACTGTGGGTTGGCAAAGAGAGGAAATGAAGAACAAAGAGGAGGTCCATCTAGCCAGAAAGCCACAGGACCATACAACAAACACAACCAAAATGTTTCCAATCCTGATGTTAACCTAGAGGTGCATAAAGAGCAAGTGAATGTGGCGGGCTTGGATGCTACCCCCTATGAACTGGTCCCCCAGGAAAATAGGAAACAACAATGGAGAGTAAGAAAAGGCAGTGGATCCGGATGCTAGTCCTATGACTTGGTCCCCTAGAAAAGTAGAAGGGCAACATGAGGACTGCAAAAGAAATGGAAAGTGATGAGAATGAAGTTGAAGAGGGAAAGGATTTGGAGGAACAATTTCTAATGGATGGGCCAACAAATCCCATTGTGGACTTGATAGATCCTCATAGGATAAATGCAAAGGCCCCAGAGAGCATCATTGAAAGTCCCCAAATGGGGCACCCTGCACAAGTCATTCAAAATGTGGGTATGAAAGAATTGGTTCATCTGTTACAAGCATTCATTTCACCTCTAGCTCTGCTAGCATGTTGTCACAAAAATGAAGTTGAGGTGCATACATGCAGATTAGTCAAAGCACCACATGTGAACTCAATTAAGATAGACATGCCTATCATTGAACATTTAGCGACAGATCATTACCACTCTCTTGTCCATGGTCTGTTGTTTTTGGAACTTCAAACAATTTTGTAGTCCTCCATTTGGTGCATCCAAATTTGTAAAAAAACACTCCAATCTAATAATAAATGAACAAGATATGCCCTTTCAAAGTGAAGGGGTTTGTGCTTTGGTTTTTTCATAAATGTCCAGTATGATTTGGAAGCTTAAGTTTTTCGACTAGGTCCAAATTTTTTAAGGTGTACAAAAATCTTTGAGTAGTTCAGAATTCCAACAGTAGACAATAAGTATGTTAGGGTCACTCTATGGTTTTGGAATTCAGGATGGTAACTCAGTGTGAAAGCTACCATAATGCAACAACTTAGGTAGGCTAGACTCTTCAGTCATTGATTGTGTGATCCATTGTAGTGCACTGTTACTACTTTCATGAATGCATTGTGTTCTTTCATGGTGGCTATGTACCTGTAGCTACAGTTAGCCCCCAAAAATGTAAGGAGAACAGGTGAGCAAGTACAAACATGTTGATGGGGTCGGTGAAAAGTGGGTCCAGACACAAGTACAAAAGCCTATAATGTTGTAAAGGTATTGACTGTTGTGATCCATTGCACTGTTCCTCTCAAGAATCTGTTATTTTTGTGTCATGGGAGGAGCTATGTGACTGTAAACAAATGTTAGCTGCATGCTGAGCACTGTTGCATCATACCCAAAATGTATCATACTTCCCATGAGAAGGTGGGCTGATAAAGTACGTACCCAAAATGTATCATACTTCACATGAGAAGATGGGCTGAAAAAGTACAATGCTTTGATGCTTTCGGTGAAAAGTGAAAAAAAAATGCAAATGCTATTATGCAGCACAGTACCTAGCCTATCTTTTTAAGCAATTGATTGTGATCCATTGTAGTGCACTGTTCCTTACAAGAATGTGCTACTTTCTTTCATCGGTGGTCACTAGTTACATCACTGTACATAGTAGGTACAGGGACCCCTGTGCTTGACACTGTGTTAGACCATTGTGGCTGATGTGCCCAATCTATTAGAGTTTTTCTGGTAATGTCAGACAAATACAGGCTTTTGGTCTGGTCCTTGCCCAATTCACCTGTCATAATGCCCATTCCCAATTTGGCAAAGAAAAATACACCACACCCCAATGATGATTGCAACTCGAATTTCCCCCACTACTTGTCAGAAATCCAATTTCATGGCAAGTTGATGCCTATCGCAATCTCACGCATGTGAAGCTTGTCACCTAGTGAAGCTGACACATATGAAGGTCTAAGCATTTTTCTTTCCCCTTGCTTTCAAGCTTTGTGAGTGTTTGGAATGTAGTTTTCCAGCTTTGTTAGCACTTGTTCCTCAAGTAGTGAGCACATTGGGAGATCCATCTACCAAGGAGCCTTGCAAGTTTTGTGAACACAAACAAGTGGAGTTGTGTGCCACTTGGAGTGGAGGGAGTCAAGCAGTATAAGAGAGTTGATCTTGGAAAGAAGGTTGCCCCTCTAAAACCAAAAATTCATAATCAACATCAATCTTTTGTGTCATGGGAGGATTGGTGTTCATATACACCACCTCAAGTGAAAAAGAAGACATGTTTTATGATTCCCGTATCAACGAACTCACCTTTTGGCAATGTCTCCTCCTCTCATTGTGGTCACATTATGTGTTTGCTAAAAACCTTAATAGCTTGATCACTTGCAAAACATTTAAAGAAATTTTGAAATCTTCCTCCAACCACATTAGAATTTGAGGAACCTTCTATTGCAAAACCTAAAATCCATAGTCAAAAATCGCTAGTAAAACCATAATTTGAAAGGCCTTCTACCCCCAACACTCATAAAACATAAAATTTTATGCAAGAACATGGGGCATCACTAGTAGAAAAAATGTCTTTTACAATTTCACAATATTCATGCAACTCAAAAATAGTTGCATATGACATGTAGTTGCATAAAACAAGTCACCCAAAAAAAATAAAATCTAGTGCATCTAATCCTTCCTTTCATAAATGCCTTCATCATCAAGTAAATTCTTACTTGCTTGCACATGCACCTTATGATGATGTGGTGTTTTCACCAAGTAAATTTTTTTCTGTTATTTCAAGAAGATCTACCAATTATCAGTAGTAGGTACATCACTTGTTCTCAAGAGCTTCACTTCCCCAAGTTTCAAAAAGTAGACGCCGCACTGTACACACTCCTATTTTGCCAAAAGGGTTGGGCCAAAAATATAGTATGAAGGTCTATGGGTTTCACTTGCTTGCTCAAGTTTAGGGACATCAACCAAGTTATCTAACACCCCTTCAGAAACTGAATCCTTTTAAGGATCATGATCTTGCCTACAATCATAAAACCAGCACAATGATATGCGTTTTGAGTATTTTACTATAGTAGGGGTTCAGCTGCAAGTTTTTGCCCCTCCTTTATGTATAAACTATGTATTTTTTTATTTTTATTTTTTTGCTCCCCTCAACACTCTTGGAATAAAGCAATATGAACTATATTAGTCTTGAGGATGAGGTTTAAAATGTGTCTCCCCCATTTGTCCAGTGAGTCCAACTCATGGCCTCTTTGCCAAAGGATTTGGGTTCAAAAGAAGAATGACTGGAACTCTGTCAATCAAGTGTGATTCAATAACCAAGGTTGCCACAACTGTGAATGACCAGGGTTGACGATCTAGGGTCATGTGTAAGGTGCCAAAATAAGGCATTGAATGACCGACCAATTTGAGTCTGGTTACCCAAATGAAGTCGATAATCCAAATTCCTACCTTTTTTAAACACAAGAAAATGTTTTGTCCAATGTCCAAGACTAAACACAAAGATTGAAAGTTTTCAAGATTTTTATATGTAGAAAATGAGAAGCATATGGATGTGACTGTAACATTCATCCTTGAAGAGATAATGAGAGTTGAAGACACCAAAGTGAGGGTTGTAAAGTGCATTGAATGACAATACTAATTGATGCATTGATGCTTCGGTTACCAGTATTTTGGGGAGCTGTTGATTGAAGTTGATCAAATGCCGGATTCAAATGTAAAAATTTCATAATGTGTGCCAATAATGAATTCAACATTGATTGATACAACAAATACATGTTTGTGTTCATTACATTCCCATAGCATGCATGGAATTATTGGCCAGCATCCATTATGCAACCAATAACTTGGATGTGTCAAAAGTTCTGAAACCTAAGGATTGGGACTCCGGTTAGGATAGCATGAAGCCCAATAACTGAGTGGTTATTATAACTTATCTAAATGGTGCATTTGTTTTCCCCATTTCACCATTAGGTAATGCTATATCCTATTCACATTTACCCATCTACAATGCAATTACAAGGTAAACTACTGTAGTACCTGAACGATTTCGGCATAAATTAAATCATTTTTTGTTTTGCTGAATTTCTTAAAAATCATTTATTATTTGTGCCAAAAGTTTAATAAATCAAAAGTTCAATTGTCAGGTTTCAGCCATGGACTCTCAAGTACAGAGACTTAACACGGAGATAATCTAGACACATTAGAGTGTTCCATGAACTTAAAAAAGAAATGTTTATTATTTTGTATAACCATTACCTGCCAAAAAATTCAGAATTAAAAAACCAAATGCTGAAGTTAAGATTTAGAATTTAATTAATTATTTTACAGTTTGTTGCTGAAATTGTTCAGATACTACTACGGTAATCATCTGAAGCAATTATCAAAATTTAGAGCGTATTATGAGTTTTAAAAGGCAACAATTGGACTTGGTACCTATATGGTGGTTAGAAAAAACCCACATTAAAAGTGCCACAATCCTAGAAACTCTTAAGCCTTGTGTTGTAGTGCAATAATGAGACTGGAGATCCTTCTTGCATACACATGGCGCCCTCTTTATAATCTATTTATAAGACCCTATGTCTTTAGGGCTTTAGGCATAATGAGATGAAATTTAAAATTAAGTTGGCTTCAACATTAGCCCTTTTTCAAAGGATATTTTCTGAACACAAATTAATAAAGGAATTCCCCCCACCACAATACCACCCCCCACCAGCCTTTTTTTTCTTCTTTGGAATTTTTTTGTTGCAAACTCAATAATTTTTTGAAAAATTAATTTTTATTTTTAAATCATAAAAAAATTGCCACATTTCTAGATATTGTTCAAGAAGGTAGCAAAAAATTCATGATGATGCTTTTTCATATTTCAATAATAGCCAAATTTGGCTAGATCAGCTTCTAGATGATTGCCACCTCAGCAACATCTCGAAGTTGAAAAAAAAAAACGGCCCCCACAATCATCCCCCCAAAGGCTAAAGAAGAGCTTCCAAAAGCAGCGCAAAGTGTTTTTTGGCGAGAAAAAGAAGAAAAGAAAAGATTAAAAAGGGAGTAATAGTAAATACAAACAAAGTTTGGCCATTTTTCAAGGGTGAAGATTAGTGGGAATGTAACCATGGTTAAAAAAGAAAACAACCTAGGTTTACGAAGTGCGGTTAAGGGCGGTGGCAGGAAGACGAGAAAGGCGAAGCTCCCGGCTATGCCGGCAATCACCGCTTCCGCGCCTGCCACCATGAAGCTCGAGGGACATTGAACTGTCTGAAGGCAACGGCCGCACCAGCACCTCCTCTTCCGTTCCCTTAACTTCCGCTCTTTATTTCAGTTTTCTTTCTTTTTTTTTCTGTTCTATGAAGTATTTGTTGCAGGCGAGGGCAGAAAGAGGAGAGACAGTGCAGATCGAGGTCCGTTTGTCTGTCTGTTGCGAGAATCTCAAGTAGATCGGGCGTGCGAGGTTTTTTTTTGTGTCGTGCCCGTAGTGCTGTGCCATTTCTTTTTTGAGGAGAAAAAAGGAACCGGGAATGAGCTTTTCTTGTCGGCTGGGAGCGGCGAACCTGATTTTGTGGTTCAAAAACATTGCAAAAACACGGGTGCCAGGAGCGTGGGGGGCATGGCGATCACACTAGCAGCAGCAATCAGAGGTTCGCGAAGAATTTCTTGTTGTTGCAGGCTTCGCTTTCTCGCAGGTACAGAATCTCAAGAAATAAATTCCAGAACTTGAGAGAGAGCTCTAATTGGCATGATGTATTTCCTCACGCTTTTGTTTGCGATTGCACTTTCACTTTTTGTTTCTGGAAAAGATGGAAGCGAATTCATCATGTGGCGACGTTTTTCTCCTTGCGAGACGGAGAGGAATCAGGGCTAATCAGTTAGGGCAGTGGCCAGCCAGTTCTACTTGTTCATGTGCAATTCTGTTTCCAAGTTCAAAGAAGAAAGTGCGAAAAGATTAGAAAGAGATTACGGAGAAGAACGGCGGCGTTTCTGCCGACAGATGTGATAGATCCTCTCTTTGCAGCCTTTTGCTGCTCCTTGTGAGATCTGGAGAAATGACCGTAGCAGGAGGGAATGAGGTCACGAAAATGTTCTACCGAGGTCTTGGAAGCTGCGAAGCTCTCACTCTTTGGACGATTGTTTGGCACTTTGAGCCCTCTTTGTAGCTGGATTGATGGTTCTAGGTCCCTTTTACCATGTACCAAGCAGGGATTTGAACACATGGTGATTTTGACCTGACAGAGAGCCCAATCTTTGGCTCAATGCTGCCCTGAAAAAACAAGTTGTTGTAAGGGAAGGCAGACATTCCTTGATCTGTCTTCATCAAAGGAAGAGTTTTGGTCAGCTTTCAAAAGACCTGGAGCTTAGAATGCACCTGCCGCAAATTGTACCTACATTGGGGTAGAGTTTTGTAACTAGGTAGATTTGATTAAGTCTGCCAGAGTCTTTGGTTCAAGATGATTCCCTGGCAAGTACATGGAGAGAGAGAGGATCTTGGTTTGGGACAAGGAATTGTGTTTGGTAATTTAGCTGTCTTGTGGTGTTCCAGAAGTGTCTGTGTGTACTGACATGCTGCCGAATTGGCCAGATAAAGTGTGATATGTGAAGGGGGAAAAAGAAGACTGTCTACCTCCTTGTTTCAAGGAGCTCCTCAGCTCTAGAAAAATTCAGGATGTTGAGGACATCCAGGGTTACTTGACCCAAAAAACATATTGGAGATTGGAAGCCAGTGTGTGGGCAATGCTCTGTTGCAACTATGATGGCTGTGTGTGGGGCTTCATCAGTTTTCAGCCAATCCTCCTTTCAATATGAATGTATGGAACTGTGCCCTGGTGCATCTCCTGGGGGTTCGCAAACCAGTCTTTTGTGTTGGGCCATCACTAAGTTGGAAAGTGAGGCATCATCTTGTCTGTCAGCAACCATGGGCAATACGACTGATACTGAGGATTCTGGGGCATCACAGGCACCAGATTGGAATACACGAGGTGGACAGCAGATGGAAGCTACTCATGCTTCACAACTTGAACGTCTAAAGACTACAGTACCTAGTTCAATTGATGCACAAGAACTAGGAGGTGTGAGCCAAGGGCGAGTAGATATATGTGATAGAGGCAATGAGGTGGAGGATGCCTCCACCCTCCAACTAGTCAGTATAATGAAGGAAGAGGCATCAGAATGTACATCTGAGGTTCAGGTAAAGCAGGAGGACTTCACAGGGGCTAGTAATGAAGGTGGAATTATCAGTCCACCAAGAAAGCGGCTGTGTGTTGAAAGCCCCTCAGGTTCTACCTTGCAGGGAAGGTTGATGAGTCAGGAAGTTGAGGTATCTCCTCACCAGCATTCATCACCCAAGACAAGCAATGTAGGGGCTAGACATGACATTTCAGGTAGGTTGAAGGAATCAGCTCCAAGCTCAAGCAGTCATTCAGGTGAGCAGGCGAGCAAGGGAGGGCAACATCTACGGTGGCTGATGCCCAGGAGCTCACCTGTCCAGCAGTTTCCAGAGCAGTCACAGTTAATGCTGAAGAACATGCAAGATAGCGATGGTATGGGAGATCTGTCCTTTGAGGGAAGAGGACAAAGAAGCACTTCAAAAGAAAATGAATATTTATTTAAATCACCCACTTACAATCCATACATGCTGAATACATTGGATAGCAAGCAAGGGATAACGGGTTCACATACAATTTATTCCTCTCGTGTCACAGCAGAACCAAATTCATCAGAGCACCCATTTCTATCACTCCAAGATTCAACATCTGCTAGGCTTGGGAGCAGTAACATGGTTGCCAATGTGGAAGATCCATCAAGGGCAGCCAATTTGTTCTTTGACAAAAGAGTTGCTGGAGGGCCTAAACCCAGCAATAATTCAGCCCAGGAAGCAGGTGATGCATTAGGAGTCAATGATAGTGGCCATTTAGAAAGGTGTCTCTCCATCCCTGAAGCTGCTCAATGCACTGGATTGGAGAACACAAGTGGTGAGACAAAAGGCACATCTGGCTTGCATATGCCCATTGGCAATTTACATGGAAATGCCAACACAAACTTTTATGCCTGGATCCGAGGAGCTATGCCTTTGAAATTAGGTGCTACCCAGGTGTTTCCATCAGGTGAATTCTCTCATGCAGGAGGTCTTCTTCCCAATTTCACTCAGGATCCTCTTAGTTTTGGTCTTGCAACAGCAGGACTCTCAAGCATTGGACACCCACCTGCTGGGCAGGCTACACAATTATTGGAAAGAAATATGCAACAAGTTAGCAAGGAGATGACAGCAAACAGTCTGCAGGCAAATGCACTGTCGAGCTTCTCTGTTCCAACTTTCAGGAGCTCAGTGCAAACAACAGATGGCTTACATGTGAATGGACCTGACTTGAGCTCTTTAGAGTTTTTGCAGAGGTCTGCAGATCATTATTCTAGGCATGCGCTTCCTCAGGGGTTAGGCAATACTGTTTCAAATTTTCAGTTCTCAAGTGTACCCTCTACACTACCTTATGGATTGCTCCCTACTGAGTTGAATCTGTCACTCCCAGTGCAAGGAAGCCAGGAAACAGTGCGGTCTCATTCTGCCCCCTCTTGGCAGGAGTTTCGGATTCCGACACAAGGCTCTTACTGCCCTGTGAACCAAGCCCAGAGGCCAGAGGATGGCTTTGGGAGACACACTGGAGATCTTGCTGGAAACCATGAACTTCCTAGATCCCTGCAACTAGATTTATCATTTCCTGCTCGGGCAGTGTCTCCATCAGTGACTGCAGTGATGGAAGGTCGTTCAATTGGTCAAAGAGTCTGCCTCAATGATTACAATTCATATGAAATCTTTTCCCAGGCCATGCGGAAGACATTTCAGGATTGCATCCCAGAAGAGGATCTGGTTATGACAGGGCAAGAAATACATCTGGGGAATGCTATTCCAGGATATGTAATTGCTTATGAAGATGATGAGGGAGACCTCCTTCTTGCTGGTGATTTGGTTTGGAGGTAAGGTGCCTGCATATTGTCCCTTTGGGTAATGATGATGTGTGGGTCTGACTGAAGCATTCCTGCTTCAGTAATTTTTGAAAGGTTGGAAGTGGAATACAAGTGTAATCAAGCTGTGAATATTTAGGAGGTTGTTCCTGGAGTTTGTTGTCTGCAGCTGTTTAGGATAAATGATGCTTGCCAGGGAGGGGTAGTGATGCCCAATAGTTATGTATCAGATCCCACAGGACCCTTAGAAGTCTTTGAAGTAGCAGAAACGTGATGTGTCAGTGAGTGGAATGGCTTGAATACTTATGTATATTTATCTTGCTCTTAATCTGTGAACAGGGAGTTTGTGCGGGCAGCAAAACGGATCCGGATTGTGTCAGCTGTCAAGAGTTCCTGTCCAAATGTTCCTAAAGGTGCATCAAGACTTGTATTCGTTAACCAACATCATCTGGCATTTCCATTCATGCACTCTTTGTGAATGTTGTATCTTGTGGGTGTTACTTATGTTCTGAAGGCCTTTTTGGTAGGCATGAAATCTATGTCCTCACCCACAAACTCACTTGGGTTAATAATCGGTGAGCATGATGTTTTATCTGTTTCATTGCTATTGACAGCTTCTTCAAGTCCAACCTTGATGAAAAGGAATCAAGCCATGTGGTTATGGTGAAGATCTGGTAACCAAACCACAAACCATCTGGAATGATGGCGTGTTCTTACTCTCTATTGTAAAAATCTGGGGAATTTTAGCTTTTAGTGGAAGCTAAAAGGTTCAAATCATCTAGACATACACAGTTGGCTGTGGTGGAACTTGGATGAAACTGTGGCCAAAGATCATGGAGAGTGCTGCACCTTTTCCTGGTTTCCTTCTTTGTTTTCTGTTCATAATTGAGGAGATTCCATCAATTTAGTGCTGATGCCAAGATCTTTTGTGGGTCATAAGTGCAGGTTTATGAAATGACTTAGTCATCTCCAGTCCAAGGATGCAAGCCAGTAGACTCTGTATTGGCACAACAGCATGCAAAAAGCTTCTTTAGTTCTTTTGCAGAAGAAACAAGAATTGTCTTGCTCTATTTTTTCTTTCATAAAAGGGAGGAATAGTCTGAAGTAAGGCATGCACCCTTCAGTAATCAGAAGGGTCATCCAATTTGAATTTTGCCTTACTGTCAGCAAGAGTTATTCATCAACTCTCTGCATACTTGTTGAGCAGCCTCTACCTCTTCTGTTGTCTTTGTGAAGTGTTAGGATGGTAAAGTTGCTTGAATGAGAAACTCTACACCAGCTCTATTGAAGACATTGGTGAAGGAGTTTTGAGTTCCAAGTCTACTTCATGTGCCTAAGAGGGGTGAATGTAGAAGCAGCAGGAATCTCATCCTAAACTTTGCTGTGCTTGCCAGATAGGAATTGATGCCCTGTAGCATGGTGATGTGTCATAGTCCAGTTATCAGGATTGCGGTCAAATGTTTCACTCTGTTTTCTTTTCTGCTTGAAAGTGTTTAAACAAGTTGACTTTATTTGTGCACTTGCCCAATTTACAATATAAGCTCAATCTCAAGCACATTTATTTGATGGCATAGATGAATATCCAGATTATGCAGATGAAGAGGTAATGTCTTTCATACCTTGAGATTGCAGTAACTCTACAACAAGATTTAGATGGCAACACAACAATGAGTGCTGTCAATCTTGTGTGTCAATTGCAAAGTTTCAGGCCATCTTCTTTGTAGATGGTGGTGATCTATTATAACTACCCCACTGACTTCATCAGCTCCTGATGGTCGGTGTAGATAAATATACAATAATGTACTCAAACTCTTTAGACAAATCAAAATGGAAAATTTGTGTCTTGACAACCTGAAGCAATGAGTCATAATGTTAAGTAGCACTTGTGGCACTTGACTGTCTTCAGTCTAGTCAACACTAGTATCTTATATATAAATTCACGTAGTCCGTGCGTCCGTGCGTGACACGACGGTTCCGCGTTTTAATCCGCCGGCGGAACAGCCGGGCCGAATCCCGTTTTCCGAATCCGACTGTCCGGGCCGGTTCCGCCGGCGGATTAAAAGTCCGGCCCTACGTCCGTGCGTGCGTCCGTCTGTGACCACTGGAGAGGTCCTGAGAGGCAGGTCCTGAGAGGCAGGTCTTGAAACCTCGCGTTGAGGTCCTGAAACCCAGGTCCTGAGATTCAGGTCCTGAAACCTCGCGTTGAGGTGTGAAACCCAGGTCCTGAGAGCCAAATATCGAGGTCCTGAAACCCAGGTCTTGAGAGCGTCGGATTCGGAAAACGGGATTCGGCCCGGACAGTTGGATTCGGAAACCAGGCAGCGAGCGCACGAGTCCGTCCGTGCGTCCGTCTGTGACCACTGGACGCAGAGAAAAGTGACGAGAAAAAGATAAGACGACCGTAGGATGGAGAGCTTTCGAGGTCCTGAAACCCAGTCCTGAGAGCCAAATATCGAGGTCCTGAAAACCAGGTCCTGAGAGCGTGCATGCGTTATTAATTGGTTGAAGCAATTAACGGGTACCCACTAGTAAAATATAAGCTTAAATAACATTTGCCCTTGTCCACCTTCATGTTAATATGTTACAATATGTGTCCATGGGAATGATTTTTTAAATTTTTGATTAATTTCTTGTAACAAAAATTACTCAAAATTCAATCTCTTGCAACCCTCCACCCCCTGCAGCATTATTTCTAAAAATTATGAAATCAACTCCAAAGAATGTCTGTTATCAAAGTCTTTCTAGCATTACCAAATGCTTGTCCCAATTTCCCTACTTTATTTTACTTTTAATAAAAAAATTGTTCAATATTTGAAAACTGCTGTAGTGCACCCCTACCTATCAAGGGCTTTCCAGTTGTATGAAGGGCATAGCTGGGTGTACCATGGTGTAGGAGATCTCAACTTGAGAAACAATACAAACAAACTACCTTGCTCAATAGATAGATGTTCCTCATTTGTTCATGTTACATGCATAAATATCATCAAGGTACAAGTTTTGCATATTTCATGTCTAGTTTATGTTCTTGTAATTCTACTTGGTTGGGATTATGATGAAGCATGTTTTGTTGTAGTATATATTGTAATTTTTGTGCCCAAAACAATTAGTTTCCATGCTAATGATAAATTTTATGTGACAAACAATATGTGTTAATTTACACCACATAGTTTGATCACAATCAAAGGGGCATGTGACCATTGCTTCGTTTACCAAAGTCAAGTGTTTTTTTGAATCCATTTTAAATCAAAAGTGTGATGTGGTCCAAAATCCCTTGCCCTTGGCCTCCTAATCCACTAAGGGTTTTGCATACTCACAATTTTGATCATCTTGTACATGACCAATTACATTTCATCTATTTGGTATCTTGAAATTTTAAAAGAATAGGTAATTCTATACAATACACATAACTCAGTGCAAGAGCTTCTTCCCCTGGGGTTAAAGCATGTGTCCCCCTTTTTGAGCAATTGTTTGAAAAAGGCACAAATCGCTTTTAGGAGAGTATTTTATAAAGAATCTATGACCATTCCTTTACTAACATCCTTTTTAATTTACTTTTCAATTTGCATTGAACTCGCTTGAAATTGTGTGCAAGGCCAAGTGTAGGTGCTTTGTTGTTAACCCACCTAATCATTCTTTTTTTCGCCTACTTTTCTAATATTTTCTTCACCACATTGCGCATAGGTTGGGTCTTTCCCATCCTTTGGGTGTCACACTACATTTGTAGCTAGCCTTTGGATGCTATTGGGATACACCTTTTTAGTTGCGCACATGGTGGGGAGAAGATGGCCTCACATGATGTTGTGTAAGTTGCTTTTGTGACCATTGTGAAAAATGTGGGGTTTCATGTTTCACAAAAAAAAATCCATATCATTTCGCCCTTTGCCCTACAGTCTTCACGTCATTGAATCGAACATTATGTTATTAGTTGATGGCATTCGCACATTGGTGAATGTTATCATCACCAACCCCACTTGAGTGGATTTGGTTTCAAGGCTTGTTATTTCTTGTGGGATTATAATGACGATTGTGACTCAGGCAAAGAATGGTATTTATTGTGGTCGATTCCTAGTAAACATGTTTTTCCTTCTAATTGTGGAGGTTTTCAAATGTCTACATTAATAGGTGGATGAGTTTTTTCATTGATGTGCCAACATGGTGTGGGGAGCAAAGGGCATTGGAGGTCTTCCTTTTTTAGTTTTGAACACATTTTTATAGGCAAAAGGTGTTAGTGGCATTATAATGTGCGTAGGCAGTTTCTATTTTGAGATGTGTTGTTGTAGTAGGTGAGAGTCCTTCTAGGCTAGGTGTCCTTTCAAGAGTTCTTCCCGTTTCCTTATTTGATATGCTTCTCGTGATAGGAAGGGGTTCAAAAACTTGATGTTCCTTTTGTGGTTTGCTTTCTTAGGTGGTTCTTTTGTCTTCTTGGATGTAGGTCCTTCCATTTTGTTCCTTGTTTTCCCCCTTTTTGGGGTGCTTTTGTTTTTTTATGATTGGTAGGGTTTCATCATCACTATTCATTTATATGAGTGTTGTCCATGTTATTTAAAGCCATATTAAAAACATGAACTCCTAGGCATGTTTGGAAATTATGAATATTAAATATCACTAAATGACATATTGATATTCAACAATGCAAAAACGTTGTTTGTCATTTGGCAATATTTAAAAATTTCCATTGCCATAGTATACATGAAAGAGAATGGTTTTCGACACATTGAAAGCCCAAGAGTTTATCTTTCAAAAAAAACCATGCTTGAAAGATAACCATTTGAGTTTCATACAAAAAGGAAAATGAGCCCAAATTAGGATTTTTTTTTTCTTTTACTTTGAAATTCATGCTTACACCCAAAAGAAATCATGTCTCTTATATTAAATACTATTTGAGATAAATAGTCTTTTGTGACCATCAAAAAAACTAATATCCTTTGCATATAAGTACTTTTAAGCCCGAACGGGGGTGGGGCACTTAGTGTAAAGTTTGGTATTAGGAAATGATTTTTTTTTAACCTTTGAAATTCATGCTTACACCCAAAACAAATCACATCTATTATATTAGGTACTACTTGAAATAAATAGTCTTTTGTGACCATCAAAGAAACTAATATCTTTTGCATAAATACTTTTAACACCATCATAGTGTAAAGTTTGGGATCCATGTGTGTCAAATGACCATTTTTAGGGAGGGTATTAGATATTTGTCAAACCTATTTTTATACCTATTATTATTTAATTGTTTAATATATACATATTAAAGCCACCCTATATTAATTATAATCCCTTGTTTTTTTATTATTAGATACCCCATATTAAAATTGATTATTTGAATAAAATTTACTTTATTTTCTAACCAATTAACTTATATTTTTTACCTAACAACCAATATATTGCACCCTATATTTTTACTCTTGTATGTTCTACTTTTTTTTACTAGTGTCCCACCTAGGCTTTTAAGACATTGTAAAATGTGAATTTAATAAAATAATGTAGTCCAAACTAGTCATTGATACATCATCTTAATAGTACAAGACAATATAAAATGTGCATGTGTATGTACATGTATGTTACATTAATGCCAATGCAATTTTCATTGCATGGACATCTTTTATGGCTTCTTTAGTTCTAAGTTGGGATTGCATTCCATTGTCACATTCCAAGCCAAATGTGTAATCTACCCAACAATCATAATTCAAACATACAATGTGACACATTTTCACACATGCATACAAATTTGATTGTTGAACCTAAGTTCATTAATGGTATTTGGTGTAACACACAAATGCGTACAAATGAAAAAAATGAAAAATCATACATCTACAATTTAAATGAAATTTGAATACATAATATTGAAATTTTCACATGCTTATGCACATTGATGTAAAAATATTTCACTTGATAATGGGTACGTTTGGACATTAAATAAGTTGGTAGGTGCACCACTCGTTCATGGAAGGGCACACCATTTGTCACATGTCTTTTACAATTGCCAATTTGTTGAATTCATAAAGATATTGGCTTTGTATGCCATCACAGTGTGCCATCAAACATGTCATTTGATCTAACCCAATTTTTATTTTGGGCATATATATATCGCATGGTTGCTTAGGGGGACACTACTATAGATTTTAGCAGCTACATGTTAAATTTCTAGATTCATGACTTGTGTCAAACAAAATTTTTTGTAGGGTATTAGGTGAAGGAAAATTTCCCCCCACCTTATTATTATTTAATTTTCTAGTATTCACATATTTAGTCACCTTATATTCAACTATAATTTTTTTATTTTCATACAATTTAAATACCTTATATTTATAAAAAAAAGTAATAAACTAAAAATTGAAAAGGAAACCAAGATTGTTCTTTCAAAGGTGGATCATTTACATATGAGCTAGTACAGATATAAAAATGATTGTTTCAATGTTTTTTAGCATTGTACTTTGCGACAAGGAAGGTTAGTAAATTTTTTGGCCAATTTAGTTTATAATTTTATTATAGTTTAAACATATGAGATTATGGGGTTAAAAATAACAATTACAATTTGTAATTTGAAATATTAATATAAGCCAATGCAAGTTCAATCCTTAATTAGTTCTTAATACACAAATGGAACTATTGAAATAAAATAAGATAATGAACTTGAGAACAATTCTTATGATCTTGCTATACAACATGTTTAATACCTCACATGATCATACTAAAATATTAATTCATTATTTTTAATTCATTGCAAAATATAAATTTATTATGGTGTTTTAAATTTTGCACATCATGTTGATGTTGATGATTCCTTGTGACCATCATGATTCAATACCATTGTTTTGTAAATCTTATGAAATAATTCACAAAGATACAAGAGATTGATAATTGATTGCTCAATAAACTAAACAATAAACCAACTCTAAGTAATGAATGACAAATATAAAGAAGAGAAAGAGGCACATGAATCAATGTACATTTGTTCTCCTAAAACAAGGTAAAACAAACTTGCTTTCTAAAATAATAGTCAACAATCAAATAAAACTTCCAATGATAATAGGTGAAGGATTTAACAAAAAAAAATTGAAAATTATACAAGACCTCTTAAGTTAAAAGCTCTTAATCTACTAATTGAACCTACTAACTACTAATACTTAAAATGTTTAGTAAATATATCATAGTTTTTCTACTTTTGTTCTAATGTTGTGTGTGTCATTTCACACATCATCCAACACACCAAATAGATAAGTAATCAAACATGCATGCTAGCTAGGCTCCTTTCTAAATATGTTGAGTAATAATGAAAGAAAGATTTAAAAGTGTTTCATATGGGGAGATTTGGTGCTAAAGTTTAAAATATGTAATTAGACGTCACGAACCTAGTTCTTAGGTGTAATTTCCATTGGGTATTTTACAACACATGGCATTTGGCCATTACAAAAGTTCATTTAACAATTTGGTGTTTGGTTTAACGTTTATGAATGTCAACAACTTTAGCCATGGTATATTCATATACGATATGTAGGAGTACTATAAGATAAGTAGTTACTCTTGTTATGTATCAAAACAACTTTGTTATTGACAATCTTTAAAAAAATGGATAATCACAATGTTGATGTGCAAAATCTTCAAGTGGTGCCTATGACATCAACTTTCACAAACTAATGGCATTATGGAAGGTTAATGTGCTCCCTATGATGCATACAAATATTCTTGAAAATTTGAAGTTTAAAAATGATAGTACACTGATGCCTTCTATGGGCCATACCTTATAATGAATAATAAAACTTAAGGTATATGACCAAAATGTGTAAAGCAAGATTGCATGTCTCCAAATAACCTCAAAAAAGGCCATGAAAAAAATGTTATAAATATGTTTCGAAGCCAACAAGTATAAATGAAAGGGAAAAGGGGAACACATAAAACTTTGATTAGCAAAACTTTGTGGATAGCTTGTTGGAGGGAAGTTTTATTTTTCTTCAGCCAATATGTAGAAGGAAATGCCATGCCAACCATGGTGCTACACCCAATGAATCAAGTTCCAAGTTGTAATGTCTTGTTGCCACAACATTACCATTATTGAAACATTGTCTAACATATTAATGGTTAAGGTAACAAGACATTGCAATATGAAATACATTTAATTTGGTAAACATAATTTCCCACCATACAAGTTGGAGGACTTGGAACTAGCCCACCCTATGTGGGGACATTTTGCAAAAACACACTACTAGAAAATGTGGGTGTAGTTCACTAGTCCTTGTTCATTAGATCAATGAATTCATTGCTTCCCCACTAGGTCCTATTCACTATAACCAATGAATTCACTCATAATCCAATGAAATCACTTGGCATACATGGACACCTTTTGTTGTAGTGACACAACACCCAACTCGAGGTTATTACAATTCCATATGTTTATCATATTAAATATTTACATTTTCCAATCTCCATCTACACCATTGTTTTTGCCATTTTAGTCTTTTTGGTAATTTTTGTTCAAATTTGTAATGACAATGATATGGAATTGTTGAAGATATTTATGGAATATCTTTCCAAATTATTAGGTGGGTTTTATTTGAAAATAATCAAATTCTGACATGAAATCCACTAATTCCCTACTTTATGCAAGGATTTTTATTTTTATTTTTTGAGCTTTAATTTTGTAATCATATGATTTGATTTAAAAATGTTCACATCACCCAATATCCATGCCATCTAGGAGTCACGACATACCCTTGACCCAAAAAATTGGGCATGTAAACGAGATAACATGAACTACACTCACCTGCTTTTGGTATTACTTTTGAGGGAATATTTTTTAGAATATTCTTTAAAAAGTTTTCAATTTTTTCTTCAATTTTTTTATAATTTTTTTATGTTATTATGGTAAGGTTTATGTAAAAGATTTCAAAATATATGCAATTTTCAAAAGTTTTGAAGTCTATTTATAAGTCTTTTTAATGCTAAAAAACACGTGTTACAATGTTTAATGAATGATTTTGAAAGCTTATTATCCATCAGATATTTTTCAAATTAATTCACATGTTCCAATGATATATTATGAACCTTAGTATATAAATCTTATACTTTCAACATCAAATTAAATTACCACTTTTAAACAAGAAAAACTTAGCATTGGTTACACTTGCTATGGCTCTTGTTAGTGTGATTACACCCATCTATGATCTAGGTCTAAGAAAAATGTAAGGTAAAACCTTAGGGATGGAAGCATTTCCAAATTACTGGGCTTAGGATGAAGTGATACCTTAAATTGGGTGCCCCAAATTTGGGAATGTCCCCACTAGTGGGCTTCACCCATTGTAAAACATGCAACTAACATTGTGATGAACCTAAACATGTGTAGATCATGACGTGTTAGAGGTGAAGGTTTTTATGCATATTCCTTAATAGTGGAAGGGATCTTACAACCATAAAAACCTAGCCACATGGGGATTACTAAACACCTAAGTGCCAAAAATTTGGGTGTGGTAGGTTGTGCCGTGTTGATAGTGACTTGTGGCAAATGGATGAAAGCACGATAAAGTGTACAACTAAAAATACTTGCTAGTCTACTTGTCAAGTGAACAAAAAGTAGGACCAAAACTCATCATAAAATTGTTATACATTCAATCTTTTTAGTTGAATGATAAATAACAAGATTTTTTTCATTATTATGCATTTATTTTTAAATTTTCATTGTAAAAGTAAGTTTCAAGTAGACTTTTCTAAAAGCAAGTAACTTTTAAAACCTACTTTCTATAGTGGAAGATTTGATTCAAATACATTCTACCAAAGAGAAAATATTTTTTTGTTTTGGCGATGCCCTTGAATATATGATGATCTTTATGTTATAACTTCATACATGTATATTTCATTAAATTTTCTAATGAAAAAGTAGTTGAATACCATATTGACTAATCAATTTCAAACGTACTTATTACCTACTTTTATTATTCCAAAGTTTTTGAAATTTTGTAGTTGATTTACAATAAACCCAATTGAAGGCTCAATAGTTTCAAAATGAAATTTTAGTAAAATTTGAATATACTTTCTTGTGTTTTTGTGAAAATTTTCTTCTTTTTAAACGTGATATTTTTCATCAAATTTACCATGCTTTCACCCAAACACATTTATGTTGTGTCATCTATCATATCATGCCCAAATAAGATGGTTAATGATTAGTAGGTTGTCTACAAAAAGATTTCTTCACATTTCAAGATTTTAATATGTATTGCTATTATTTTTCCATTAGCATTGCAAGTTTATGTTCCAATCTCCATTCATCTAATTTATAGAATTAACCAACCCAAACCTATGCATGGACATATAGATTTTAGCTACAAATAATTGTTTCCATTTGGTTTGACTTTGGAATGGTTTTCCAAGTTTACTTCAAGTCCAAGGATTAGTTTTAGAGATCCTCCAGATGTACCCAACAAACAAACAAACATAACAAGTTTTCCTAGTTGTTTTTATTTTGATTAATTTTGGAAAAGAACTAAGCAAAGCAAACCCTATAACTTACCAAGTACTTTACCAACACACATTGCAAGTTTTTCTAGTCAAGCTTTTCACTTGGATTGATTTTGGAATGTTTTTGCACTTATTTCAATAAAGGATATAAGTTCAAACTCTTTCAACAACCAAGTACCAATAGACATTGCAAGTTTTCTTAATTGCTTCCATTTGGATTGACATTGAAACGATCTTGCATTTCCTTCAAGTTGATGGTTTATTTCAAAACGGTTTGAAACACATACAATTTTGAAGGTGCCACAACTATTAAGTTGAACCATGTTAAAACAAAACCCATCATGGCATTGGGTCATTATTAACATGTCCATTGTACCTGATTTCAACTAATGGCTGGTTGATGAGTCTTAATGTTTATATTATTCAAGATGATATTGTAAACCCAATAGGTATGCTTGCAAGGGACCCATCGTTTTGTCTTGGTAGAGTTCTTGATTTGATTGTTTAGACGTGAACATCACATTTATTGTCTAATTGAAACACTATATAATAGACCATCTACCATTGACCTTGCATTCTTAATTTGGTACACATTACCAAATCCTAGTTCTAGCACAAGTTCATACCTTACTTTAGACACATTCATGTTTAATGCCAATGGAAGATTAATTTGATTATCTTTTCTAGGCTAATAATATGAATTGCAATTCCATTGCATTTCATTATTCATAGGAAAGTCCTATTTAGGACAATGCTCTACATAATCAAATATGATCCACTTTCATCTTGTTGTCAATTTGCAACTTGTGTCAAAGGAATTCCCCCAACATAATGTAAATTGTTTGAAGAACAAAAAAAAACTATTGCTTGAAAATTAATTTCATCAAAAGGTATGGTTGGTGTGAACCCCAATACAATGAGCATGGTGGGTGAATGCACACTATGGGGGGGCCAAGATTGTTGTCACATTGTATTGTTTTTCAAGAATCCCATTTTTGAACTTCAACCATGTCATTATTATGAAGGATTTTCACAATGTTTTTGCATATTATGGTAGGTCAAAATCCAAAGAAGTCAAATGTCAAAGAAATTCCATTTAAAAAACTTCATATGATGTGATGTTAGAGCATATATGTGCCAAAAAAAATTATTTCATAACATATTAAAAAATGTAAATATACTCAAGAAAGTATTGAAATGATTTTTAGTTTTTATGAAATTTGTAGTGTCTATTAAACGTTGATTCCATATGATTAGAATAAGAATTGTGAACAATGTGAGGAATTTGATAATTATTATATTAAAAATTAATGTTTTCAAAATGATGACCACAAGTATGTGGTAAATTAACATTTTGACAAACAACCACTTTCAAATGGAAGATGACAAGATATGTTAAGTGGGCCATTTTTAAAATTTTCATTTCAAACATTTATTGGTTGACTAGTTCAAAACCAAACCTAGAGTAGTCCAAAAAAAATAAGCTCTATCATATTACATATACCATAAATACACCCATTATTCTTTGAATTTAATCTATAATTTTTTTTTTTCAAAATAATATTAGATAGTTTTAATTTTGTGAAAATAAAAAAATCAAGCTCAAACACCCAAAATTAAATGCAACACATTTTGTAGGTGTATACTTCATGCTTATGTCATGAAATTGCCAAAGTTAACCCCATGTAGTGTGCTTTTACCTTGGTGTCCCAATTCCTTGCCTTACAATGTGAACTGATTAATGTTACAAAAAATGTTGTTCATGCTTTGAAGAGCAAGACAACATGTTTGAAACAGTATTATCTATATGGAATTATGAAGGTGTTTTCCCCATTTTTTATTTTATAAATGTCTTGTTGTATAGTGTGACAACACAAATGGGAATAAACATTACATGTAAAGGTTTGGCATGTAATGTTAATAAGGTTAGGTTTATAATTGAAATGTGTTGTGCTTGGAATTGTGCACAAACTCCTTCCATGTGTAAAGGAAGAGTTTGATTGAAAAGGGTTGTGGCCAAATGCTATATATGTTGCACTTAGAATTGTGCTTGAACTTTTTCCATATGTAGAGGAAAAACTTGTAAGAATGTTTGATTGTAGAAGTGCTAAACAATGTGACATTAGAGGATGCACACAAAGAGGTGTATAAGGAAACTTGAGCACCTTTGTGGCAATTTTCTAATCACCAAGTCTTTGTTAGGGTGCCATGAATTCACCATGTTGGTAACTTATGCTTCATTGTGTGGGTTTGAAGGTCTTTTCCCAACCCCACTCCCTTTCCATGCAATTTCATTCCAACCACTACCCCTTAAACAACTTGAACAACTTTGGTTGGGTTTTTGGAATGTTGATTGACCCTTGACAAAAATTCCATTGTGTTGGGCCTTGATCTTGTGTGCAACCTTTTGTGAACATCTTGCCTAAATTGGATTGTGCTAGAAATCGTAACGTAGCATGGAACTCATAAGTTAATTCCTAATTCTTTATGAGGATATTCACACCTTTACCTTTACATTTGCTTAACAACCAACCAATTTGCTTAAATTGCATCCACCATGAACCCATGGAACTACACATTCATAATCTCATGTTTGGCAAATACTTCATTCAACATTGTGTAAAGGAAAACTCCATATTTTTTCTTGTCCTTGCCCTTCATGTCATAAACAACAATAATTTGCATTGACTTCAAATGTGGGTCATACACATGTGTAGTAATTATTGTTTAGTTGTGAACCCTTTTCACATGTTCAAATGCATACCATGAACTTTGAAGGTCTCTTTGCATCATCCTATAAACAATGTGCACATCACTTGCTAGACCACACATGGACATTTTGATCATGGCAAGTTTGTAATAACCATTACCTCAAAAAAACTATTGTGTAAATTATTGTAAAATTAGGAATTCCAAAAGGTCATGATAATCCTTGTTTTCATTTGACATTAAAGGGTTTTTTTTAATGTGTTACTTTCATTTTCATTTTTATTAACATTAGACATAAAATTTTCAAAGGTAAAAATACAGTCAAAAAAGCCATCCAAGTGAGTGAACACCCCTTAAAACAACATTTTTGTGTGTTTGAAAATTCACAAGTGAAGCATAATAGTTTGGATTATCATTTTAAAAAAATATTTTTCATTAATTACAAAGTCTACATGCTCAAAGTTTGACACAAATAAAAAATGCTTTTGTGTGTTCAAAACATTCAAAATTTGAAAGTGGAAAATCCTAGTTTTTTTCACACATCCATATTTTCTAGCAAAAGTGCATAATTTTTTTTTTAAATTGAATTTTTTTTAGCATTGATGATTAGAAAGGCAAAAGGATGTAAATTGATGTAAATTGTTTTTATAACCCATTTGAACACATTTGGCTCAAAATCGTTTTTGACCCTAAAATTATGAATTTTGAAAATGTGCCCTTACAAAAGTTATTCATATTTATGGAATAGAAGGCATGAATACATAATATACATGATATAAAATTAATTTGTAGTAAAAATGTATTTATACTTAAAATGAAATATTAAATGGGGTATTTGAAATACAAAATTTAAAGTTATAAACCAACACAAAAATGACACAAGTCATGTGTAGTCCTTGGTAAAAAACTTTTACTTTGGCGCCCCTAATTCTTTTGATTGTGTTCTCACTCTCAAACAATATATTCTTCCAATACCAAGTTGTGGGGTTGACATTGAATTGTTCTCACATGATCTTGATATTAATGTAAATGTACAACAAGTCTCCAACCCACTTTAGCATGAGTCGATTTCACATTTTATTATGAACAAATGAATATGCATTCCAATTTCGCTTGCATGATGACGTATAAGCCACTTGCATGAAGATGTGATGGGCAATGGGTGCAAGTGTGCATCCACTAACTCTAATCAAATCCCACCATTCATGTGGGAGCAAGTTCAAGTTGTCAATTAGGGGGTTTCAAAAGAAAAAGGCTTTTAACTTTCTATAAAATTAGCTTAATTTTTTAAAACTTAGGCATAGGTTATTGAACTATTGATGTTTTTTTGTAACACATGGTTGAATGTTTCTTTGGCATTTGCATCATCATGGAGGTAGGATTCAACCAATAAGTATGGATTGGGAAATGTTTTTTCATAATGTAGGTTGATCGTCAACATTTTCCATTGATGGTAAAATTGATGTTTGTCCACATTGCAAGCCTTAATGGTAATGAAAATAGTTGATTTTGTAATGATAAGACATGTTGTTCAAATGACTTCATGACAAGCCACATCTTCTTCATGCAAGGTTGTTTGCTATCGAATGCCTTCAACGCCATTAGAATCGGTTCCACCATGTGCACAAAGTTGGCACAAGTATCCCAAAACCCATTCCTCTTTATGTTGGTTTGAACATATTTCACCTCGATGAGGGACTTGTGTTGATGGGTATTACATAACATGTCAAAAAAAGTTGTCCATCCAAGGCCAACGACAATTTGTTCAATAAGAAGTTTCATTTTCTACCACTGCTTAATCATTAATAAACTAGTTGCAAATTATTTTTTAGTGGAATTTTGAAGCATTAGGTTGGTTTCATAATGATAGAAGATTGTGAGTGGCACATGGTATTGCCATATGAAAAAAACAATAGCTTTCACCTTTTTCACAATTTGCTTCACCTTTGTTTTTTTCCCCTAGTCTTTTAATACTAGGTTTAAACAATGATCTATTCAACTTTGAAAATAAAGGCTTGAAAAATGACAGATCAAAATGTTAGTTACATTTTGCATGTTTGAAACATTGTTTGTACAATTTTGTCCATTCTAATAGTTTCAATGTATTTAGTTAAGACGTTAGTTTAACTAGTTGCTTTTGCTGATTTTACTACCCTTTCCAGCCGCTAATGAGCCTCCCCAAGACATGTATGATGCCAAAAATACACTTTACATTACATATGTAATGTGCATTTTTGTTGTTGTGTCAAATGTCACTTAATAATACATCCCATTAGAACAAGTAAATATCACATTCAACAATGGATGCCTTACAACATTTTTCCAACAATATAACAAATGATGGTTCCATATTTATGAATGGAATTTTGTATGTTTTTAACAACAAGTTTAGACACATCGACCTTTGATCGTTTTAACATATTTATTCACAAACCATGATACAACATGGAAACATTGTGTGAATTTGAAAACTTTTGAAATTATCATTGTCGCAACCCTAGCCTTGGGCTTACGACCAAGGCAAGGGCTTGCAAAGGTGCGAGCCAAGAGGGAAGCCCAAGAATCACATTTCATGCTCTTGGGAATTTAGGAAAGTGTGAGGGAATGAACCCCCACACTCCCAAGTGAGATCCCACTTTGAAAGTTGGAGTTCCAATGGACTTCTAAATTTTCAAAAGGCGATTGGAAGGGTCAAAACTCATTGGATTGAAGAGTTCATTATATCATGTTTAAAGTGGGCTCGCATGACCCATTTGGGCACTTAAAACATAAGTTATGACCAAAAGAAGGGCCGCGAGTTAGTAAAAGTCAGTAATCGCCCTGATTTCCTTATGTGCAGGTGGCATGCCACATACCATTGGAAAGCTTTCGATGAGGGCTACAACTTTGCTTAAAACCTCATCTCAATCAGAAGTCTTCACACAAAGTTATGGGCTTCCAAAGTCGCGGGAGTTCCAATTTCGAAAATTTCGGGACTCCAACTTGGGTGTCTTGGGACAAAATGACATTTGTGTGTTGGCCCTGTGGACAAACACAGAAAATATTATAAGGGGGAAGGTGATGGCTTCCTTCAAGTTTGGGCTGTGATGAATTTTATGAATTTGTGTTAGCTTGTGGCTTGTCTATGCACCAAAAGTGCTCCAACTATGCACTAACCAACTTGTTGTTTGATTTGTGTAGGTGCATGTGAGTAATTGACTTGCTTGTCATTTTTCTTAGTTCCTATCCTTGAGCTCCAACATGCCCCTCTACCTCAAAACGCTATGAATCAAGGAGCATACCCCAACTCCTCATTCTTCCATGTTCACCTTGGATTCACATTTGAGTCTATTAAAGAGCTCGAGGGTGCGTGAATCATGCCAATACTAATATTTGCGCTATCAAAATTAAAATATGACAATAATTGATGAAAGAAAACATTGCACCAATAATAAAACTATTCAGACCATCTTAATATCTAATGTGAAATCTTTTTGACCTACCAAGACCCCAATGATAATGAATGTTCCAAAAATCTAGATACCAAGATCTGACCGGTCTCTTTAAAACATGATAATCACCGAACATTAGTTGTTGGAAGGTCACAATCAAAGCTATAGTCAAGTGATCATTTTGAATTGTCGAAGTGATCTCTAGTGAAACCCTAATCTTAAATCATGTTCTTTGGTGACTAGGTTTTTTTTTACTGGTGAAATTTCTTCAGAAAGTGAAATTGATAATTAATAATAATAAAAGTAATTTAAGATGTTTTTAGTTGCCAAAAGTGAGAAAGGAAACTTTTTTGGCTAGATTTGTATACTTGGTTTTCATTGTGTAGCCAAAACTATAGAAGGATGATTAAAGAGTTGTACTTTATTTCTGGTTTATAACCAGATTTGGCTAAATCTTCCTAGGGCTGATTGCCACTTTGGCTACAAACAAAAGTTCCTAGAAAAAACGCTGCTGGTGAACCCTAAAATAACAAACTATCTTCCAGGGGTTGAGCAGACAATGCACAAAATTCTGCAATCAAAAGCTGACGTCAGAACCACATTTTCCTCACAAAATTAATGTAGGCCTTCTCGCCTATTGAAAAAACAAAGTGCATTCATGAAAAAGAAGGGCTGTAGTCCACATACCTTGATTATCACTGGAATGCAGGTAGGCTGACTGTTTCACAGTCAAAGACAGTTGAAGAAAAAGAAAGAGCAACGAACCTAGTCTTCACCCATAAATTGCAGGGATGTGCATTGTGCAGTATGCCTTCTGCAAGAGTCCAACTCCTTTTGGAAAGCAAAAGTAATGAAGAAACCTAGCTTATCGTTGTGTAGAGACCAATGTACCAGGGCTTGACCAACGTAATGGGCCAGGGGTCTGTCTTTTTATGATGGTTGTTAAGGATTATTGGAATTGAGGTTGGGGGATTGCTTTTCAGTTGCAGAAACACTCCTACTTCAACCCAGTACTAATTTCATCAAAGGGAAACCCTATAAGTACTCAAAGTTGATAGACTTTGGAGATTGCTTTCTGGGTCAAGAAAAAGACTACTTAAGACACAGTAACTGTTTTCATCAAAGAGAAACCTTACAACACTCAAAAAGTTAATGGCCTTGGGAGATTGCTTTTCCAGTTCCAAAGTGAAAACTACTTGAAAATAGGGTTCATAAAATGGAAACCCCACAAGCATTCAAAGTGAAGCTGCCAAGAGAATGCAACGACCATATGGAAGAGTACAAAGGGGCCACATGTTAGGAATTCCAATAAAACCTTAAAAGCTAACTTAGGCTTGGAATCCCATGAGTTTTCCAATTCTTGACATTTCAGGTCAATATCCTTAGCTTAGTTGTGGTTAGAGGCCGGCAGAGCAGTGTTAATTTTCTCAGTTTTTTTATTCACAAAACTGGGGACGTTTTGCTGAAAATGGTGCGTCTTTCCTAAGCTGGCCTGAAATGAGGTGTGGAATTCCTGGCCCCAAGAAAAAGGCAATGTGCAACCATGTGGATCTACCAACAATCACCTAAGAATGACCATAGAAAAGGGATAAACCAACTGTGTAATCAAAGAATTTGTTCTAAGAGAAAATACATTGTACAATGGTTGCATAAATCATTAAACACTTTTTGGATTGGGAGAAAGAGACTATATAGATGATGCATGAAGCCAACACTAAAAAGAGGCAGAATGGCCTTCCTTTAAGAAACAAATAGCAGGTAATCAAAGTGGCAAAATCGTTCTAGATATCAGAAACTTTTTCAGAGCCTGTAAATAAATACAAAGACAAAAAAAAATGTTGAACTCATTTTGATCCGATAGCACCGCGTGAAACATGATGCAAATCATCACCAATTCTTTGTTGCTTCTTCAGTTTCACCCCTTCTTCTCTCACACAATCAAGAGAAAGTAAATGTTTGGGTGCTGGTCATGCAGTTGATCAATCCATGAAAAAAAGAAGCCATAATGCAAAAGGGTGATTCCTTTCTAGACTTCAATGCAAGAAACCGTGTTGGCTGCACTAAATGGTATATCCTAAAGAACTTTCTGATCATTGTAGGCCTTTGGACCCCCTCTGTACTTCAATGTCATTCTGCAAAGTTCACTGTGGAACACTCAACAAAGCAATAGTTCACTTTTGATTTTTAGTCAAGCCCGTCAAGCCCAAGTAATCGGTGTTTGACAGTGCTTTCTTGAGAAGGGTGTGACAGACAGATTCATTATTTTGGTTGATTAGGCCCAGCTAGTGGGCTCCATTTTGTACCAACCCCAAAAATAAGAACACAATCCTGCACCAATACTCCTGTCTCCCAGCCAGTGTAAACCAGCCCATACACTTTTACCTTCACCTTCTTGAGCACAGCCTTCGGTGTAACAACACCATATGTATTTTTTTAAGGAATTCTTGTTTTCAGCCAAAGTGGCTATCATCTACAGGAATATGCAGAAAAAAGTGGCAATCATCCCTAGGAAGATTTAGCCAAATCTAGCTATAAACCTAATATGAAGTATACATTTTTAATCGTCCTTCCATATTTTGGGCTACACACTGAAAACCAAGTATAGAAATATTGCGATTTTTACTTTTTCCCCCTCACTTTTGATGTGATTGAAAACTTTCAAAATCACTTTTTTTTTTGAAATTTGAATTTCCCTTTTTGGTGAAATTTCACCAGTTTTTAAAAAAAAAGGCTGACACTCATCCCATGGAAAAAACTTTACATCAATTCTTTTGGGTTTCTTCTAAATTTTGTAAAATGTCCCATCCAGTAATGAAATAGGTGTCCCCAAGTCCAAATTTAACATTTCCCAGATTAAATAGAGCCATTCAAACGCTTCCATGAGGAAGGTGAAGGTAGGAGTTTAGGTTCTGGTTCACCTGGCCTTTGAGTGAAGCCTCTTAGTGACTATATTTAAGTCAGGATATGTTAAATTTGGACACCCTGATTTAGTTTTAGGATGGGATAATAATAATAAAGTTTTGAAGCATCCAAATTTCTTTTGAGGTGTTCTTAACCATGGTGTGTTTGTAGGTGCTGGTTCACCTAATGAGCCCCACCTTGAAATGTTCATTTCAACTTTTTCACTCTTCACTTTTTCCATGGGTTTGAACTTTGAACCCTTTTGTTACATGCCAAAAAAAAAAAAAAAAAGCCATTTTAGAGCCTTCTGTATTTCTGTCAAACTTTTTTGCAGTCAAAAGGGCAGCTTATCTTTACCTACCTTCTACCCCACAAATAATTTAAATAGTCAATAATTTGATTTCTCATCGAATACCGGGCAGGCAATAGAGAAAATTACTCTCCCATGATCAGAAATGTTCCCATTGCAACAGGCCAGAAGTGAACCGCAACCCACCAGTCCACTATGAAGGATGGATGATAAGTGGTCAGGAAACATTTTTCTGTTGGGTTCCAGTTCCCCAGCTAACTATGGTGGTCAGCTCAGTTGCTCTTTTATTACCAAACTCTGCTTTCATGTCCATTACACGCAATCAAATCAAATATTTTGAGTGTAATATTAATTTATCTACTAGAGCACATAGTTCAATATAAAAATTATATGTGATATTAATTATGTACAACCAATCAAATGTAATATACTTGTTTAAAATGTAGGTCTGAGTTTGTATTTTTTTCAATAAAATTGTTCATATGTACTTAGAGAACAAGAATCTTCCGAAGATAGGAGAGCACCCTTGGTTTAAGTTTTAATTCTAGTTTAGAACTAGGCCGGTTCCCTCATTAGGTTCCAATGGCAATTCCAAGAAAATTTGAAACTTTCAGTTCCTAGAACCTAACTTATGGTTTGGACCTAAACTTGCTAAAATCCAAGAACCTATCAACATTGATATCAACTTGTGTTGCATGGTTCCATCTCCATTATCCCCAACTAAACCCCCCAAAGAAGTGTTTAATTAATTTGTTCAACTAATACACAAACTCCAACATAAAGGTTATGAAATATTAATTATATAGAATCCATTTGACTTGCAATAACTTGTTTACAATGTATGGCCAAGTTCATTATTTTTTTAATAAAATTGTGCACATGTACCAAGAGAACCTGAACCTTTTAAAAATAGGGCAGCACCTCTGATTCAGGTTCTAATTCAATTTTGAAAATACACTTGTTCTTTAATTAAGTTTCGAGGATGAATTTTTAAAATTTGAAAACCTGTGATCCAAAGACCCTAGATTCTAACCTGACCTAATAACCTGATCTGAACCTGCTGAAATCCAACATGCCAACAACACTGGTATAAACCATATAATTACCTAATAGTCAGGTAATTTCCTCCCTGTGTACCTATTTACAAAATGGTAACACCAAGGTGAAACCAGACATCAACTCATCAGCTGAGTTTCATCCACAACTGAGCCATAACAGGCATCCAGTGGATGGTGGTGCGCTGGTGGATGCTGGTTCACTCTGGCCAAACATGGCAACGCAATTATGAGGGTGCAAAACGCTGTTCACGTTCAGACAGAAAACTGGTCAACATCTTGTTCTGTTCACGAACGAACGAGAGAGTGAGTCCACGAAAGACCAAGCTCCCCTGGCGAAGGTTTCTGTGCCATCGCTATAAAACTCCGAGACGCTCCCTACACTTCCTGCACTAATCTTTAAGCATTGCTGTTTCTTGCTCGACTATCGAGTTTTCTTCTACATTCTGCATATTCTCTAGTCAATCTTCAGCTTGCGAGCAAGAAGAACATTTTATCTTTCTCTAGTGTGTTCCAAAATATTTCCTAAACATGACGATCAAGCTGATGAAGGTCTACGGAATGCCCTACTCGACCTGCACTGTCAGAGTGCTGACCACTCTCGCTGAGAAGGATGAGGAGGGCTATGAGATTGTGCCCATCGATCTCCAAGTTGGAGCTCATAAGAGCCCCGAGTTCCTGAAATTGCAGGTTCGTGTTTAATCATTCCTGCACGATGTTTTGCTGCTCTTTTGGAGTAGTTTGAGTGTTGTTTGCGGAATAACCCTGAGTTCGCTGTTTGGTCGAACTCGATTTGCACGTATATCCATCTTTGCTGGAAGTTGACTTCAATTGTTTAGTGCAGAGTATGTACAAGAGCTGTGAAGGCACTGTGTTATGATTTGTTTCCGATACGTTCATTTGCAGTAGATTCTTGTTCACCTAGTTAGTTATAATCAACTACAGGGACAGATGTCGTCTCTCTGTCAACCTACAGAGTGCAAAATCTAGGTGTTTGTAGTTACAAATTCTGCTAAATCACCCTAGTACTGTGGTCGCTTGGGAGATGTCATCACATTTCTTAACGTTTGGAAATGACGCAGCTGCCGAAATGTGTAGATGGACATGGCAAGCTTCTTCTCTGTTTGATGTTGTTGGAGATTTCATCTTCATTGGTTTAGGGGACTAGGTCTTGCCCATTCAGCGATGTCGTGCTAAATTGTTTTCACTGGTATTACAGCCTTTCGGAGTGATCCCCGTTCTTCAGGATGGAAATTTGACTCTCTTCGGTGAGCGCCTATCCCTAAATTGTGTTTCTTATATAAGAGCTTGTTGTTAATATATTCTATCCTTATTGTATCTGATGATAAGCTATAATTTAACGATTGGAGATGTGGTCATCGATCTTGAGCTACAACGGCAATACAGAAACTATACCAGATTTTCCAAATTCGTGCACGCCCTGGAAATACTGGGTTGTGGCTACACACAGCTTCTCCTAAATTCTGCGCCGGTTTCACTGATGTAACAATTACCTGCTGCTGTTTGGATGACTGTGAGCACAGCTAATTGAAAAGATATAATGGAAAGCTGCTGTGATCAAGCAGCCTAATGGAAAGACGTCCTAATTTTCCTGAATTCTGTGCTGGTTTCAATGATTTATCAATAATCTACTGGTGCTGTTTGGATGGCAGAGTCCCGTGCCATTGCAAGATACGTTGCCGAGAAGTTCGAGGGTAAGGGAACAGCGCTGTTTGGGAAGACAGTGGAGGAGAGGGCACTGGTGAACCAATGGCTAGAAGTTGAAAGCCACAGCTTCAATCCTTTAATTGAGCCACTTGTTGTCCAACTGGTGTTCGCTCCAATGCGGGGGAGGGAGCCAGTTGAATCAATTGTAAAAGATCACACGTACAAGCTCGAACACCTTCTGGACATCTACGAGGCTCATCTTTCCAAGAACAAGTACTTGGCAGGCGATTTCTTTAGCTTGGCCGATCTTTCTCACATCCCTTACACTTTTTACCTCATCAACGTCGCCAAGAAGGGCGCCCCATTTACCTCCAGGAAACATGTCAACGCTTGGTGGGAGGATATTTCTTCCCGGCCAGCATGGAAGAAGGTTGCTGCACTGGCGTTAACAAAAGAGTGAAAAGTAATTAAGTGGTTTTGGGAAAATTATGGTACCTAATTCAACAATATGGTACTTTTGAACCAGAACTACCTTACTACAAATTACTGCACACCTTGATAAAAATGTAATATGGGAAGGTGTGATTAAAATGTTGCTCTAAATGATCTGCCTGCAAATACTATGCTGACTATGTGCACTTGCTATATCTGGCAGATCTGTATTGAAACCTAGATTTTGTTGTAGCTTATGATTGATCATAATTAAAAAGGTGTTTTGTGGAAAACTGTCTATTTTTTTTGCAACATCTATCATATTCTAGAAAGTTTTAGAAAGAAAGAAAACTGCTAAATCCATTATTGCTACTTGTGGGTGTTCAACATGCTATGTTTCTTTGGCTAGATCATATTTTCAGGACCTCTGGGATCATTGGCAACTTGTGGAATTGTCAACTTGTGCTCAAGATGTTTAAATGTAAAAGCTTCTGCTTTTTTAATAATCATGTTTTTAAAAAAACATTAGGAGATGTGGTTCCAAGTCCTACCAAACTCAAAGCAAAAAGCCCGTGTAGCAGTTGTGAGGACGTTCTATAAAGTGTAGAAAGTAAAGACTGGCCAGCTTCTTTTAATAACCTGTTACTTTGGGTTCACTGGTAGCTTGAACTGGCACTCAGCAGCAAACCATGCAAGATGGGGTGATGGGTAGAAAGGAAACACTTATTTCGCTGTCTTCTTCACTGCAGTAAACTATTTTCTAACCATTCACATACATTTACCTACCTAGTAGCCACCAAGTGCCTTACCTGATTACCTACAAACATAATAATTGCATACATTCCTTACCTATTACACCTACCCGTAGGGATCACAGATCGACCATAGAACTTGATTCAAGAAGTTGAACTAGCTGTCCACTTCGGTTGGCTAAGGATCGGAGAGGGGCAACAACTCACTGTTAAGACTAAGAGTTGGGCTTTAAAAAAAAAAGAGTTTTGAGTTCGTCTGTAGCTGGACAATCCTAAAATTGGATTTCAACTCAACGCGCCTTCTGACAAAAGTTGCTTTTTGGAGAGCACAGTATGATGAGAGTTGTAAGCTGTGTTGGGAGGAGTTATTGTCTATCGTTGGCCTCTATGGTAGAATTGATCAAAGAGGCCTGAAAGATGGTGGCTTACCCTGTGGTGTGTCAGCAGAGTCCGCTTGTCTCCAGCCTGTAATCTGAGCCAATACAATGGCATACATGTGATAGCATGAAATAAATATGATAATAGGCAGGAGCATTTGGAAAGTTTCCTAGGTAGCAAAGCGCTAATCAGCCTTGCTTTTTTTTTTTTTTTTTAAAAATAATTTCAAAGGAAAACTATTTCGCCCTGTTTTTGTTCGGCCACAATTACCCATCACTGCAACCTTTCCCTTTGTTTAGTGATGTGTCTTAGAAACCCCCAAAAAAATGTTAGATTTGAACTCAGGGATACTAAGCATGGGATATTTGTAATGTTTAGAAACAATATAAATGGATTTTGGGGTTTTCAGTTTTTATCATGAGTGAGGATTGCACAGTGATTTTTTACACATGCAAATGTTTTTTTTATTGGTCTTTTTAGATTCTTAAAAAAAATTGCTAACTGTTTTTTGTCACATGAAATTTTCTTGCAGCTTCTAATTTTGCAGAGGAGGGACAACTGGGAAGAAATTTTGATGTGAAATTATTGCAGCCTCTAATTCGCAGAGGAGACCATGCAAGCAAAGCAAATGTTGGCAACTATGTCAAATGAGCTAGGATCTCCTCTCTCTGGAGTAGTGACCATGGCAGAAGTTCTGGCTACTACTGATCTCCATGCTGAACAAAGGCAGCTCATGGATGTGATGGTTACAACTGGTGACCTCATCTTCCAGCCTATCAACAACATCCTTGACCTCTCTAATATCAAATCAGGTGAAGAAGATGATTCAATTTCTTTCTTCCCAATACAGCATTTTTATTCAATCTCCCACAAATTTGTTTGGTGCCAAATTTGTTTTGAAAAGTTTGACATTTTGTGACAAATTTGTTGAGTGCCAAATTTATGAATTTTTTTGACAATTTGGACATCAATAGCAATCAGCCTTTTTTTTTGCCTTTTTTTTCTTTTTTTATAAAAATGATGTCAAAGGAAAACCATTTCACCCTGTTTCTTTTTGGCAAGGGTGAACCAGCACCTTCACCTTTTTTAGTGAGGCCTCTTAGTGGCCATATTGAGCCCCAAAAATGTTAAATCTGAACTCAGGGACCCTGATTTAGTCGAAGCATGGGCTATTTGTAATATTTACGAGCAATCTAAATTGATTCTGGGGGGTTTTTACCATGGTACCAACATAGGTGCTGGTTCACCACTTCTCCCTGAGAGATTTCTCCTTCCACCTCCACCAAGAGGAAGAGGAGATAATGCAGTCTTTCCCACAACTGTTGTACTTTTAAAATGATTCAAGGTTAAAGCATGTGAGTTTTCCTCCTAAGATGAAATATCAATTGAGAAAATAAAGAGTTCAAACTAGGCTCATGAATTTAAGAAAACTGTCACAAAATTGTCATAATTTGTGAAGCCTCTGAAGTTGATGAATTTAAGGTTGAAAGAATCAAACAAGAAACCATGTTGAAGGCATTGGTTAGTTCTCCAAACTTTACAATCAAAAGTTGTCCTAATCTTTAGAAAAGGCAAGCTCCAAAATATTAGACTAGTCAAGAGTGCATCTACTTTTTCCATGTCATGGGAATAAGGTATTTGCAAGGTTTAGCTGGATTGGATATGCATAAATTGATTTCACAAATTTGTCATCTCTTTTGCGCCATTTATGAATTGGAAGGTGTCTCCTGTGAATTTTTTATTCAATTTTATGAAAAGAGACTAATTTATATGATTCTTACATAATCTAAATGTGATACAAAAATGAAATCATTTCAAATGGTTGCAAACATAATACTAGGATGCAACTTCACTTGGTGTTTTGTTTCAAAAAGCAATGAGTTGGGAAGATGATGCAACAAAATTACATTCATTATTTAAGGAGAATAATTTTTAAATCGTTATTTAAAAGTTGATGTAAAATCATTACAAACCCAAAAAATGTCACATTATATTGTTATTACATGCATCACAAACTTTATCTAGGTCACGATTTGGCAATAATAATCATGTGAAATTTGCTTTTCATAGGTTTGTATGAAACAGACATGCATGTTGTATGTCTATTCATGTTTTTTTACACATGAAAGTTGTGCACATGACTTTTGTGTCTAAATAATGCATAACATTCGTATTTAAATGATATGAACCAACAAAATAACAAATTTCACATGGATTTGGAATGAAACTATGAAACCTATAAATTTGTGATGTGTGTATATAAAATGAATATAGAGTACTCATAAGCACTTTTTTAAAAAAAATTAATCAATGAAAACACTACTAGTTACACTTTAAAATATTTATTTATTGGGCATTTTATATTCATTAGATTTATTTCAAACTTACACACCTATTTCCATAATATATTTGAAACATTATTGTAATAGTACATCAAATGGATTTGAACATTACCTTAATTTATCACTTAGAAACATGAAAAATAAACCAATCGTTACATGTTTTGTGGGTTT
>Ga0209208_10000568_pt1 | contig 48671 bp, 34 predicted proteins | sample S1TSphfallax_3_FD_187694 | JGI IMG/M metagenome (GOLD analysis project Ga0209208, IMG submission 187694) | Host-associated microbial communities from peat moss isolated from Minnesota, USA - S1T2_Fd - Sphagnum fallax MG (SPAdes) (version 2) | ecosystem: Host-associated > Plants > Peat moss >...
AAAAAAAAAAAAAAAAAAAAAAAAAAAACTTGTAAATCCAAGGAAAGCTCTTTGCTTACTATCCTTGGGAAATTTTGATTTTTTCCTTTTTTCCTTTTTACTTCAACCCAATTCCCAACCCTCATCTCCCGAGATTTATTACTTTTTTTTTTTCCTTTTTTCTTTTGACGAGGGGGAGGGTCTTGCTTTTGTAAGTTGTATGCGAACCATTCATTCCTTTGTTTTTTCCACTAAATTTTCAGAAAGAAAGAACCAAAGTGGACACCTAGGTTGTATACCAACTTCCCCGAAATTTTCACAAAGAAAGAACCAAAAGTGTGGACACCTCGGTTATATATACCCACTTCTGCTTAGGCTTTGGAAAGCTGTTTTAAAAACTGGCCCTCGGATAGCCCCTCAATTGGTACCCCAATTTGACCAAGGAACCAAAATCAAAATCAAAAGAAAAAGCGAGAAAAACTAAAAACTACAACTTATAAATAAAATAAAGATTCTAATTTTTTTTATTGAAAATTATTAAAATAAAAATAAAAATATTATATATATATATATATAAGGCCCACAAGACCCCTACTGGATGGTGGGTAGGTAGCTACAAAGTGGTGGTGCCAACTGGCGCCCTAGAGCAGTAATTCATACCTACTACCCATATTTAAAGTGTTTTATTGCTTAAAGGCATAGGTAGGAAGGTAGGAAAGTAGGTATTAGGTTAGGTTAGAAGATAGGTATAATCTGGTAGGTAGCAACCAGGTACCTACCAGATTCTTTTTGGGACCTGGCTCTCTCTAGCCTAACGTATACATACCTACACATCACCCACTAGTGAACTCTCCCCAAATTTGGGGGAACGTGTTGGTGCCCAAATTTGTCTCTTCTTTTTAGTTGAATCCTTCACCACATCCCCTTTCGAATTTTTCCTCTCTCTACTTACTTTTGTCTCTAAATTTAGCTAACTTCATTTTGATTTTTCCTTCCCTATAGTTTGGTGGCCCAAATTTGGCTTCCATTATCTCCTCTCTCGCGATCTACCTTGGAGGGTGTTGCATCCTTTGATATCCTACATATCTAAACCTATCTATCATTTTAATTAATTACATATGAGAAGTTTTTAAATAAATATAGAGGTGCATTTAGAAAAAGGTTTCTATTTAAAAATATTTTACAAAAAAAATTCCAAAAGTCATTTTTTTATTAGTCCTTGGGTTTTAATATGAGATCTTTTTTTAAAAAAAATTCTAACTCCTTTGAATAGAAAATGGACTTGAAAATATATAATTTCCCTAACCATAACTTGATTTATTATTATTATTATTCTACTTAATTGTAAACCACTTGAACCTCTAAATTACATTATTTATATTCCTTCCTTGGAATATATAGAAAGATAGAGGAGAAGAGCATACAAATTAACCATTTGTTAATGACTAGTTAAGACTAAGTTAATAATGACCGGTGGGTGTTTTAGGGCATCAAAACTTTTGTGTGTGGACAAGCCCCAAAATTGGAAATCTTAAGTAATTACAAATACATAAAGGTTTGAGGACTTCATGCGCACTACTTCACCTTGGGTTTTAAAGACTTAGGTATTATTATTATTAACATATTATTTAGCTTTGGGTTTTAGGGTTAGAAGATCAAATGAAGAAGAACAAACTACAAGAGATTAATAAAAGGAAACATAATTTTTCCATTAGGTATAGAAATGTCTCTTGCCATGCCTATGTGGCTTCTTGGGGAAATCCCAAAGGAGTTAATAATATCTTTTGACACTAACTAACCTTACTTCCTTCCTTCCATTGGGGAAGAACATGAAAATTGGAGATAAAATGAAAAAACAATCAAGATGGTATACTTAGGGTGAGACTAACCCTTTAAAATTAGGGTTTAAAGGGTTAGTCTTACCTTAATTTTATAATCCTTTAAAATTAGGGTCATATAATTAGGCCCTTTGGATAGTTACCAAACAAAAAAGATCAAAGCACCTGAACCCCCCCCAATAAAAACTTCATGCAATTGCATGGTGATGATACAAACAAAGCAAGTCTTTTCAGGGATAGATAGTTTAGATACTTGGGGTTAGTAAAAAATAACATGTAAGAAGAGTTGATTTTAAGAATCCAATTATTTATTGAAAAATTGACCAAAAACCTAATAACACAACTCAAAACCCTAATAGAAAGATTGCACCACAATAAATAAAATAGATTACTATATTACATTATATTATATTATTGCCAACCCGCTACTCTAGCCACTCTATGAGAAGAGTGGGTGATCCCTAATTTCCAATAGAAAGAATACAAACAAATCAAACAAATTTTCTCACATATTTCTTATTTGGAGTTGAATTTATTTGCTTTTGAAGAAAATAGACTTGGCTTTCTAATTATTGGATTTGAAAGTGCTTTTTACTTCTTTAGCTTTTTTATTTTCCCCCCTTTTGTTTGTCGCGAAGTCATGCATGGAATCTCTTGGAAGGACTATGTCATGAGATGAAAGGAGTGAACCAACACCCACCAGCACATCCATCATCCATTGGATGCCAGTTTATGACTCAGTTGTGGATGAAGAACCTTAACTGAGTTAATATTTGGTTTCACCTTGGTAACCCATCACCTAAGAATTAGGTCCTATATATAGGTAGGTAAGTAACAAAATAAGTAACTCATAGGTAAATAAGTAAGTAAGTAAGTAGATGGTTTATAGTTTATACATAGGTTAGGGGTATGTTTTACTACCTACCTTCTAACAACGCTCATGGGTTGTTTTTTAGGGAGGTAGTGAAAAAGTAACTGAGCTAAACACCATGGTTAGGTAAGGAACTTGAGCCCAATGGAAAACCGTTTCTTAACCTTTTACCATCCATCCGTTAGCTGGTCGGTGCCAGCATTTTTGGCTGGCTAAATTTAGCCAATTGGTTTTTCTTTTTTTCTCAAAATGGCTAAACAAATGTGTGTGTGTGTGTGTGTTTTTGGTTTTCTAGTCGCCACATTTCTACCATTACAAAAAAATTTAAATCCTCTTGATTTCTCTATTTGGGTTCTAGCATTGTAGCCAAAAATGTGAAGGATTCACAAAAGTTTTTTTTTTAACTTTCAGACCTGGTCTATAGCCAAATTTGGCTAAATCTATTGTGAATGATCACCAGTTTTGGCTACATCAAAAAAAGAAAAAAACCCCTGGTCGGTGCTGGTTCACTCTGGCCATGAGATACCACAAATTTTATGGGGTTAGGAGTGAGGGGATTTTCAACATATGTGTTTTGTTGTGCTTTTGTGGTGTGTTTTCCAACATACTTGTTTTGTTGCATTTTTGGGGCTGAGTTTTTCAACATGCACGTTTGTTTATTTGTTTGTCATGGTTATGTGCAACTCTACAGAAAAAAAAGTCTTCTTCATCTTCCTCTTTTCTTGAAGAAACCAACCTGATTTAATTAAATTTTTTTGCAAGAAAAGAAAAAAACCCAAGATTCACTTCCTCAATTCTCCACAAATTCAATTTATTTATTTTTGTAATTTTTTAAATATATATTAAATATAATAAATTTATGTATCTCTATATATATACAATATCTTTGAGCAAAAGGGTCCAAAAAGTGAATCGTCTTTTGGAGAAATTGAAAGCAATAGTTGATGTAAGTATATGCCCAAGATTTTTCCAGGTGTCACTAAAGTCAGAGTTTCAGGCTTTTTGTTGTTTACAAAGTTCACAAAGGGGAAATTACATAGTAATATTCAAAACAATTAAATTTTTAAAAAATAAAAAATAAAAAATGTCTACCCCTTCTTCTCTCCATTTGCGAGAAAATTTCTTGTTGAGCACCACTAGCAAGCATTTTGGAAACACGTGTAACTTTTTTAACCCTTTGTCATTAAATAAATAATTTTTTAAAGTAGTGAAAATGAATTTTTGTGAAAAAAATATGAAGCCGAGGTGTTGAAAACCAATCCTAATTATCATCACAAACCCTAAACCCTCCAACAATCTGAATAATTTCACTCTCTCCTATGACAATATCATCATTGTAGATTGTGAAAAAATAATGATTTCATATTTATAAAAATGATTTTTTAATTAAAAAATTGTTATGATTATTTTTTCTTGTCAATGTGAAAACTGACCCTAGGTTACATACCTAGGCATACACGAGACAATGCTGTGCATTGCCCTTCGGCCCACCTTCTTCAAGTGAGAAGTGAGAGAAAATTTTGGGCAAAGCATATGGGGATAAAAGTGTGGTGCTATTGGGAACATTTTGGGGAACCCATTGGAAACTTTGTGAAATTCACTTGGGAACCTTATGAGAAACGTTTGGGAACTTTCATATGGGACAGAAAAGAACCCCCAAAAAACATTTCCTGTTGGGCTGGGCAGTCACACCAAAAATTAAATGTAGTAGTAGTACATATATATGTTCAGAGACTCAGCCTGCATTTGCAGCAAAATTTCTTGTTGGGCACCACTACCTAGAAACTAAAGTACACAAACAAAAGTGGAAATGAAAATTTATCTATTTATTTATTTATTTATTTATATTAGAATTAATAAAAAGCTAACAAAGGCCCCACCCCAATCTCCTCCCCCCAAAGAAAAGTAAAATCCAACTATTTTTGGGCTAAGTAGGTATGTAAAGTGGGTTAGGCAAGCTTAAGCTATGAGTAGGTAGGTACCTGCCTATGATAAAACCTGAAGCTATCTACCTAGTAGTCTCAGGTATCTACCTACCTACCTACTTACCTACCTCGTCGTCACAGGTACCTACCCACCTACCTACCTACCTAGTAAGGAAGAAACTGGCAATAGTAGCCAGCCAGCAGCAACAGTAATTGCGAGAGAGAGAGAGAGAGAGAGAGAGAGGGAAAAAGAAAGAAAACGAGAGGAAAAATATGCAGACTTGTTGTCTTTTTGCCACAACCCATTTGGCAACTGTTGCTGTCTTTTGTAGTAGTAGTAGTAGTTGTTGCTGTTGTTGTTGTTTTGTTGTTGGAGAAAGCAAGCACCGAGCAAAAGCAATGCAAAGCAAAGCAAGGCAAACAAAGCAGCCAACCCACTCCCACTGGTACTAGTAGTGAGAGTAGCCAGCCAGCCAGCCGTTGGAGCATACCTTCTATTTGTGTGTGTTGTTTTTGGGTTTTGCTAAATATCTTGTATTTATTAGTATCTTCGTCTTCTTCTTCTTCTTCCTCCTGCATGTCGGTTGCTATCTTTGTCTCTAGAGCTCTTGTTGGGTAGTTTTGTTTTTTGACATCATTTTGTTGTCGTTGTTATATATATATATAATTGTTTTTTGTTGGGTGGGTCCTGTTTGCTCTTCTTCATATAGGTGTACATTTTATTTTTCTTCTTCTTTCTTGGGTTTTTTCGTAAAAAAAATCTGAGTTTCAGTATTGGGTTGTGTGCCAAGAATAATAATAAATATAAAAGAAAGAAACAAAAGTGAGGCTCAAGAAAGAAGAATAAGAAGAAGAGGGAAAAAGCCATTGGGTTTGTGGAGCTTGCTTTTGTTTGTTTTTTCCTTCTTGTTGCACGGAGAAAGAAAGTATCGATGCTAGCGATGTGCGTGATGATGATTGCTGCTTTCGAGGAGGGGAGCAGCAGTCGCGGCAGCAGCAGCTGCAGTTGAAGAAGAGAACCCAACCAAGAAGACGAGGTGATTTTGGGTATCAAAGGTGTGAGCTTGACGAAGCCTTTTTAATTGGAGAAAGCTCAGGCGTAATAAGGTGGGGGGTGTGGGAGGGAAGGAGCATGGGTAGAAGAAGAAGAAGACTCACTCTCAGAGAAGGCTTCAGATTCCAGGAGTAACTAGAGTGTGTATATTGGGTGCCAAGAAAGATTGCTAGTTAGGAAGAGAGCCAAGTTGCACACACAATGTGCCGAGAAGGAAGTGCAACTGTGCTGGAGCAGAGTTGCTTTGAGAGAATCTGACAGACCCAAAGGGACAGACTATCACAGTGTGGTGTGAGGCAAAAGGGAAAGTCTTGTAAAGAGGGGGAAAGAGGAGGATCTTGGTAGACTTATTAGCTGTGTGCAGCAGCAGCCATGGAAGCAAATGCCGGTTTGGTTGCTGGTTCTCATAACAGAAATGAGCTTGTGGTGATTAGGCCAGAGAATGAGGGCGTAAGCCACTGACCCTCTCTCCCTTCCCCACCTTTTCCTTCTCTCTCTCTCTCTCTCTCTCTCTCTCTCTCTCTCTCTCTCTCTCTCTCCACACCCCCCATGGCAACAATATGTCTGGTGTCACCCACCAACAGGGGCAACAAAAGTTGTTATTACCCACAATTGAATTGTTGTTGCTCTTACAGAAACTGGACAGTCGTCATGTTGGGTGGAGACATGACATGACATGAAATGACATCCTGTGTTTGTTTGTCTTGTCTTGTTTGTGGGTGGTCCTGCAGCCAAAACCTCTGAAGCATGTCAATGGCCACATTTGTCAAATCTGTGGGGATGATGTCGGCCTGACCACCGAGGGCGAGCTCTTTGTAGCTTGCAATGAATGTGCATTCCCTGTCTGCCGCCCCTGCTATGATTACGAGCGCAACGATGGAAACCAATCATGCCCTCAGTGCAAGACCAGATACAAACGTCACAAAGGTGGGAGCTTTGTATAGTCTGTCTCCCTCAAAACCCAACCCCTCCCTGGAGCCATTATGCATGCATGTGTGCATGTGTGTGTGTGCATCATCACTTTGCTATATGAAATTTTTGATTCAAGACAATTTTTTCTTTGTGTTTGGGAATAATTGCCAGGGAGTCCACGAGTAGATGGTGATGAAGAGGAAGAGGGTGCGGATGATTTGGAGAACGAATTCAACTTAGATGCTGATTGTAAGCAAGACAGAGAACACGTCACCGATGCCATGCTTCATGGCCACATGAGCTATGGTGGTACATATGACCGTGGTGATCTACCACACCACATGGGGCACCCGATGCAGCCTCAGTTCCCACTGCTCACCAATGGTCAAGTGGTATGACACCTACCCACCCACCCACCATGTGTGAAGAAGAAGTACAACCATGTAGCAGCAGCAGCTCCTTCTGGATTGGAATTTTTGCATCAATGGAGAATTCTACATGCAGAGCGAGCAGCAATTCTTCTGTTTTTGTGTTATTTTTTGTGAGTGAAAATTGTAGCTGCAAATTTGGTATGAACTAGTAGAGTGGATGGGACTACTATTCAGGTACCAGATGCAGAGGATGAGCAGGCTATTGTGGTTCCTCCAGGTGTTGGGAGTGGGGGAAAACGTGTTCATCCTCTGCCCTACATTGAATCCAACCTTCCAGGTAAACTCTTTCAAGTACTACAAACTGCAAAGTTTCAATTCATTTGGTTGTGAGCAGGAGCCTCCTGTTACCTCCCGTTTATTTTGTCTGTTCTCATTCTAGGTTTAGAAGTAGTAGCCAGAAACAGAATTTGTCTGGCAGGTTGACTGGCCTATTTTATATCATATCTGATTCAAGCCTGTTGTGGGTTGTATTTGCCCACCTGATTGGGAGCTGATTGTTAGGATATCTTTTTGTGGGGAATTACTATCATACAGTGCAGGCAAGGCCGATGGACCCAACCAAGGATCTGGCTGCATATGGCTATGGTAGTGTGGCCTGGAAAGACAGGGTGGATAGTTGGAAGCTGAGGCAGGAGAAAATGCAGATGATGATGATGACAGAAGGAGGGCAACAGCTCACCGGAACAAAGGGTGGTGGTGACTTTGATGACCCAAATGGTCCAGATCTCCCAATGTGAGTTTTTTTGAGTCTCTCACTCAAATGGAAGCTCATTACCTAGAAGCTCAATGTTTGCAAGAGGTAATTATCCAAAAGAATGGACATTTTAGTTTTTTTCTGAGCTGAAGAGTGTTGTTTCTCATCTTAGTCTTGTCTCTCTGACTGTATTCCTCCAGAATGGATGAGGCAAGACAGCCATTGTCGAGGAAAGTGTTCATCGCATCCAGCAAGATCAATCCTTACAGGATGATCATTGTTGTCAGACTTGTGGTACTTGCTTTCTTCTTCAGATACCGCATACTCAATCCGGTTTCAGGTGCTTATGGCTTGTGGCTTACGTCAGTGATTTGTGAGATTTGGTTTGCCATATCTTGGATTCTCGATCAGTTTCCAAAGTGGCTTCCGATCAACCGAGAGACTTACCTGGACAGACTCTCACTAAGGTAAAGGATTTGGTCTATCTGAAAGACTAGAAATAATTTACTTAGTATTTATTCTCCCCATTTTATGTTCTTCCACCTATGATATAAAAGGATGGTAAGTTTTATTTGCTTGTCACAGGTGCTAATTGTTGGATATTTTGCCAGGTATGACAAGGAAGGTGAGGCTTCCCAGCTGGCTTCAATTGATATCTATGTCAGTACAGTGGATCCTGCAAAGGAGCCACCAATTGTGACAGCCAATACCATCCTGTCAATTCTTTCTGTGGATTACCCCGTGGACAAGGTTTCGTGCTACTTGTCGGATGATGGTGCTGCTATGCTTACTTTTGAATGCCTATCAGAAACATCTGAGTTTGCAAGGAAGTGGGTTCCCTTCTGCAAGAAATTTAGCATTGAACCTCGGGCTCCTGATATGTACTTTGCTCTCAAGATTGACTACTTGAAGGACAAGGTGCAGCCCACATTTGTGAAAGAGCGCAGGGCAATGAAGGTGAAGCTTTGCTTCTATGATTCCACTTTTGTATGTGGGTGTGGTTGCTATGGTGGGGGCATATGTAGGATTTCAAGAATACAAAGAAAATGCTTTTCTTTTTTTTAAATCAGTTTTTAAGAGATTGATTGCTCGCAAACCATGTGGATGGGTGACCTACCTGCTGCTGCATATGTGCAGAGGGAGTACGAGGAGTTCAAGGTCCGCATAAATGCTTTGGTTGCCAAGGCCCAGAAAGTACCAGAAGAAGGATGGACAATGCAGGATGGGACACCTTGGCCTGGAAACAATACACAAGATCATCCTGGAATGATTCAGGTAAACATCTCACCACACCTGAACCAGTAATGTTTTTGGGGCATATCTCACACTACTTTTCCATATGGTTTCTTTGGTTTTTTCAGTATTGAAACTCATGAATCCTATGTTGATGATGTAGGTGTTCTTGGGTCACAGTGGTGGTCATGATACTGATGGAAATGAGCTACCCCGACTGGTCTATGTGTCCAGAGAGAAGCGACCTGGTTTCAACCATCACAAAAAGGCTGGTGCCATGAATGCTCTGGTGTGTAAAACATTTCACTCCTATTTGTGCTTTCTGTATGGACCTAGTTCTTCTTATGGCTTCCCAATTGTTGATGATTACTTTTGGTAATATACTAGGAATGATACCTCTTTTTTTCTGATTTATAATGACATGTTTTATCTGGATGTGCCATTTTGCTCAAATCAGGTGCGAGTGTCAGCTGTCCTCACGAATGCGCCCTATTTTCTCAATCTCGATTGCGATCACTACATCAACAACAGTAAAGCTCTTCGAGAGGCCATGTGTTTCATGATGGATCCCCAACTCGGCAAAAAAGTGTGTTATGTCCAGTTTCCTCAGAGATTTGACGGTATTGATCGCAGTGATCGATATGCCAACCACAACACTGTGTTCTTTGACGTAAGTAATGGAGTAGTATCCTATCTTTATTTTTCCTGGGTGATCGCTCTATGGGTACTTAATGTATGGCAATTTGTGCATGGTACACCTAAGACCACAGGCATTACTGGAATAAGGGTCTGCACAAGGTGGAGCTGAGGCAGGCCCAATTCCAGTAATGCACGTGGCCATGGGCATTACATGTTGTAAAAATGGACAATTTTCTCCATTTTTTTTTCCGTGATACCCAGTGGGTATGACACAAGTATCACAGGAAAAAAAATGATGTGGGGGACATTTTGGACAATGGAATGCCCACAGGCCCCACAGGTTCTTACACTTGGCAAACATTCCTCCAAATACACCACAATTCTGTCAGAGGTTGTTATGATTGCCACAATTGCCTATCTCTGAAATGCACTTTTATGTTTTGAGGTGCACAGATCAATTTAAAGGGTCTCGATGGGATTCAAGGTCCAGTGTATGTGGGAACCGGATGTGTCTTTAGGAGGCAAGCATTGTATGGGTATGAAGCACCATACAAGGGGGGGAAGCCTCCAAAATCTTCTTGTGGTGGCTGCTGCCCATCATGGTGCTGTGGCTCTCGGAAGAAGGACAAGAAGTTCATGCCATCAAAAAAGAAAGGACCTGTACGGACAGACTCAACTATTCCCATTTTTGACCTTGAAGATATTGAGGAGGGTGTGGAGGGTAAGAAGAATACTGTTCTTGTACAAACTCATCCCATCATTTGTAGCTCTCTTATGGTAATTATATTCCATCAGTATGTTTCTGTGCAATTTGTCTGTTTGATCAACTAATATAATACTGAACTGTCAAACTACCCAATACAGGGATCGAAGATGAGAAGTCATCTCTCATGTCTCTGAAGAACTTTGAGAAGAGGTTTGGTCAGTCTCCAGTGTTTGTTGCTTCTACTCTGCTGGAAAATGGTGGCGTTCCACAATCGGCCAGTTCAGGTGCACTTCTGAAGGAAGCAATTCATGTGATTAGTTGTGGCTACGAGGACAAGACAGAATGGGGAAAGGAGGTAATGTCCAGATGTCCTTTCACTGCCAGCCCTAGGTCATGTTTTTTCCTTGTTGATGCAGTCTCACATCACAGGAGCCGCCATTTGCTTCAATGTCCAAACTTTTGTAACTAATCATTGTCTCTTCTAAAAAAACCCTTGCAGATTGGGTGGATATATGGTTCAGTCACAGAGGATATTCTAACAGGTTTCAAGATGCATTGCCGAGGGTGGCGATCAATCTACTGCATGCCACACCGGCCAGCGTTTAAGGGATCAGCACCCATCAATCTGTCGGATCGGTTGAATCAAGTGTTACGTTGGGCGCTTGGGTCTGTGGAAATTAGTCTGAGCAGGCATTGCCCTCTTTGGTATGGGTATAGCGGACGCTTGAAATGTTTGGAAAGAATTGCTTACATCAACACCACAATCTACCCACTTACATCCTTGCCACTTGTTGCTTACTGTACCCTCCCAGCTGTATGCTTGCTGACTGGGAATTTCATCATCCCCACGGTGTGTATCAACTTGCCCCAAACTTTCTTTCTTGAGATGTTCTCAGCCCAACCCTAAACCCTAAACCTTCAAATGCTGCATGTTAGGGATGATGCATTTTGGATTTTACATACATATTGACTGTTTTTTTGGCTTTTGAATCTATTTTATCAATGCAATTTTGGACTACATGTTTGTTGTTGTTGTTGTTGTTTTTGTTGTTGCTTCTGATGGTTTGCTCTTTTGAATCTACAGATCACCAACTTTTCAAGTCTGTGGTTCATTTCACTCTTCATCTCCATCTTCGTCACAGGTATTTTGGAGATGCGGTGGTCAGGAGTGGGAATAGATGAATGGTGGAGGAATGAGCAGTTTTGGGTGATTGGTGGTGTGTCAGCACATCTGTTTGCATTGTTCCAAGGTCTGCTCAAGGTTTGTGCAGGTATTGACACAAACTTCACAGTCACATCCAAGACGACAGAAGATGAGAACTTTGGAGAACTTTACACAATCAAGTGGACAGCCCTTTTGGTTCCGCCAACCACATTGATTGTGATAAATCTTGTGGGTGTGGTTGCTGGGATCTCAGATGCCATCAACAATGGATATCAATCATGGGGTCCCCTCTTTGGAAAGCTCTTTTTTGCATTCTGGGTGATTGTCCATCTCTATCCATTCCTCAAGGGTTTGATGGGACGACAGAACCGCACTCCAACCATAGTTATTGTGTGGTCAATCTTGTTAGCTTCCATCTTTTCCTTGTTGTGGGTGCGCATTGATCCATTCTTGCCCCAGGTAACTGGACCAAATCTGGTGCAATGCGGTGTGAGCTGCTGATTTTTTTTCTTTTTTTTGTGTCCCAAATCATGGCACAGAGATTTTTTCTCAATTGAGATGGAAGAGGAGAACAGATTCTTTATCTGCTTGAATGCTTTCTACAAAGATGGGGGCAGGGGGGCAGTGGGGTTTGGAGAAAAAGGGCCTTGGCAGCTGAATCCCTATATGTTCAGATGTGTGAAGAGCAAAGGCTGCATTATCCACACCAGACAGAACAGAAATTTGTTGAAAATAAAAAAGAGACCACCAAGCTTGCCACAGCTAGGGAGCAAAAGGAGACATGATGGCAACAACTGTATTTAGTCAAAACACTGGCTTGTTGTAGTGGTGTGCAGGGTTGGTTGGCTTCCATTCTTTCCAGTGTCCGCCTCTAGTCTGTTACTCTTATCAAACAAATCATATGCATACGGCCTTGCCTTAGTGTAGTAAGCTGGATATGAAATGTTACTGTGTTGGGTGGTTAGCTCACCCTCCTATTTGTGCATACCAAACTTACCCAATATTCACCTTAATGATATGTGTTCACACCTTGCGGCAATCTCATTTCTGATTTGCTTTTTTTCTTTTTCTGGGCCTCACTTGGAGTTTATCTGACACATTGATGTGAGTGTTTTTATGGCCCTTCAATTAGGTGCAATTTGTCATTGTTTTTAGGCAATGGTTTAGCATCACAGATTTGAAGTTAAAGTGTGGTGAAATGAGCTTTTTTATCTTGAAATGATCACTCTGAGCTTTTTTACTACTGACCTCACTAGCCCTGCGCCCAACTAACTAACCATCTAGCATTTGATGAAATTGAGCTGCACACATACGCATGCATGCGAGTGGGTTCTTGAAGCTTATGGACTGTATGGACTATGGACCTTGTAGACCTTGCAAAGCATGCATTATACAGTACTACTTTGTTCAGTTCCGCATTTTCCAGGGAAATTGCAGGAGTTGTGAAATTGCATGAATGCTCACATTGGTAGAGTGTTGATTCCCCTGAGAAGATGCACCTTGGCAGTGGTGAACCTTTTGAGCTCAAAAGATGATGAGCAGTATTTTACTGGGAGCTGAAGCTCCGTAGCAGAAGCAATCAGTTCCTGTTTCAATGGGTCCAAGATCTTTGCGGATCTCCAAAAGTTTGTTCCCCATCACAGTCCTGCTTTCTTTGGAGCCACAGCTCTTGGTAGGCTTAATCCTCCAACTCCATTCTTCCTTTCTCCTGCACAAATGAGAGTTTTCAGCAAGTGGATTTTTAGAAAAATTGCTACTGTTACAAAACAATGCAATGTTTTGATCAAGCCACCTAATTCACAACACTTTTCACAACATCGTGCAGGGACCAAACAGTATACATCTCAACATATGTGTAGGGTAAAATACCGACCCTTGTGGCAGGGGCTGAAACTGGTGAAGCAATGTGCTGATAGGGTGCCTTATCAAGTGTAAATCATTGGGCAGAAAAGTAGAAAGTTTTTGTGTGTAACTATCTTTTGCTTGTGGAATAGGTACTTCACAGCTTCCTCACCCACTCTCATATTTGCTGAATTGACATATCCCATAACAATGCATTCATTCATGAACATGTGGTTGAATGTCTCCCTCATATCTCTTACTCTAAAACAAACTCTTTGGGGTTCCTTTGAGCTATTGTGGGTGGCATACTCTCCCACACCTTCATTTACAGACTTTGAGAATCTGTTAATTCTGAACCATCTACTCATGTGTATTCTTCTTTATTGCATCATGTATTCTCAATGTTTGGAGTATAATGTGGTTTTCATGTCAAACAGAATATTATGCATTCGTGTATAAATTCAATGTAAAATGCACCATTGAATTTATACAACTTTCAACATAGCTTTTTTGGCAAAGTGGTTTTATAGTGGCAATGGCCTTGCAACTAATCTTCAAGTATGTCTATAAAATACTAACATTGGACCATGCCTTTCCATCCAATTTCCTTCACATTCAAATTCTTTTGATTTTCATTTACCATGGACGATTGCCAACATGACATTTTGCAATGAGCATCTGTAATGAATAATTTGTCTGTACATGCACATGCACTTGAACTCAGTAGTCATGCCTTTTATCTCATTGTGGTGGCACATTGGCGAAGACATGGTATTGCTTTTGAGGACGCATATTAATGCATGTTATGTAGAACAAGTCCATGTTTCCAGAGTGGCAGAAGCTACCCCAAAATATGGTGAAATTGCATGATTCAAAGTTTTTACAAAAGAAATCTTATTTTCTTCGGTGGGTAATTTGACTCCTAAGTCATTATGAAATGATGGACATTTTTTTTTGCATAAAAAATATTTTCCTCCAACAATAATTCCATCTTTACACCTCAGAAATTTTTGGGTTTTTCATGTATCAAGGTTTGTGTCCATTTCTTTTTTCATCTCAAATTTAAAATTGATGAAAAGGATTTAGGTTTAGGGCTATGGAATTGGTGACAATGGTTACACTGTTTGGGGCAACTTGTGGTATGATTCTCTATGTTTGGAAAATAATGTATGGAGTTAAAATTAAGGGATGAAGTTTTCTCCTGTATGGGTATGGTGATTGTGGTTTAGGGTTTACAATTGGGTCTAAAGTGTTAAGAAAAGGGTTTACAATCTAAGGTACAAAATTGACAACAAGGGTTTAAGGTATGATGAAAGGTTTAAGACATTTATGGAATTGGCTTTTATTTTCAAAAATCACAACCAAGGAGTCGATCAAAGTGGCCACATCCTTGGCTTATGCAAGGGACATGAAAAGATTAATAATCTACCATCTTAAAAAAAAAATTGTAAATTTTCAATATAGAAAAAAAGCTTGGGCTTACAAATTTGTGTCATGTATAATCTAACTTAATGTCTAAATATGGGGTATATTTAAACCAAGATTACCACACAATTAAAAAATTTGCATGGGTTAAAACTCAAAATCCACCCATCATCAATCAACCCATGTTCACATTGCAATAATCGGACTGCCAACCACAAATGTCAAAATTGCAATATCAATAGATAACCTCCATATTTTATTTTATTTCCAATTTTGTCAAGTAGGTGGACTGGCAAGCATTGATAATAGTGAACTTTAAAATTGCTCTAATTAAATTCTGAAGTTTAACAAACAACAAGCATCCAAAATTGTGTGTAAGCCAACATTAATTACCACCTATTCCAACTTGCACATAGATTTTCTTTAGCACAAGGGATCAGTTCACAAAGACCATCTGTCAAATTGAGGTCCATAATGAACTCATCATGCATGTTCAAGCTCACAAGGTAAAATGCTAAAGACTTTTTTTGGTGCACGACTTCTTGGCACTTATGTTATGACTATGACTATGACTATGACTATCCCAAGAGCAAATGCAAGAGAAAACAAGCAGCTCATTTTTCATCCCATAGTTCTTATCCCATATTGTTTGGCCATAGTTCAAACTTCCATGCGTATAATGTGAAGGAGATTGAGTTAGTTTGTTGCCGATAGAATGTAAGACATCCAAAGAAGTTTTTTAATGCACTTTCAATCCTCGTTACAGTTTCAAGTATGAAGGTTGATATCATTGTTGATACCAGGTACAAACCTATATAGCAGACCAACACCCCCTTTTCCTGAATTCAATTTCATCACAATAAAATGACCCGCATATGCCAAAACCAAAGCATTATACCAATTGCATATAAAGTAGAACACTGACCAACTAGCTACCCATTTTGCTATCGGGGCCAAACAAGTAAATTTAGGTCAACCAAAGTTATAGAGGGCTTTTACATATCTATGCAGAACAATTTGCACAACCATGTTCACATTTCAATTGTAACATTGACAAGTGTGTTTGTGCTTTCAAGAAAGTCCGTCACCTTCCACATAGAGGATTAATGATTCATGGCCACTTACTTGCAGACATTGTTGCCAGACTGGGTGATAGAATTCTCATATGCAATCAGGGGCAGTAAGTGCAACCAATTACCCATGCATGCAAATACTTGTGCAAGTGGGGGATGGACCCATCCAGGTCACAAATACAGCAGTACAGCATGAGACAATGTAGCCTCTCTGAAACTAAGCTCAATTGAAAACATGAGCATGGGCTTTGATCTATATCCTGCACACTCCATTCAAAAGCACAAATAGACACGTGTTAAGAGTGGCCACAAAAGGAACCTTCCAACCATACTGAACTGGCAGTACAGTCCCCTAAATGTGTATTACATGATAAATTATGCATACATCCAAGCACTTATTGTGGACCAAGTAAACAAGGTGTAGGATGACCCTGAGAAAAACCTACTGTCATTTTTCACATCCAAACTGCAGATTCAAATGAAAAAGACAGAGGTACATACCATGTAAAGAATGCACGAAGACATGCAGCCAGATTCTTGCTGCAGTTAAATGCCTCCATATCCTACTTGACAATATCTTCAGTGTTCCACTACTGCTACGTATAAAATTAGGATGACTGCCAATGATACATCATATGCAATGTCTATTACTAAGTTGATTGCAGACAGGTATCACAATGCTGCCATTGTGACCAAATATGCTAATATGCAATGCAGTTGGTTCACAATCCTCTACTCCAAGCCAATACACTAAGATATATATGAATAAGGTGCATCATCACCATCGTCCAGTCCCTCTTGTAATTACTGCAGACCACTGATATGACATCATTAGTAATGAGATTGCTGAAAAGTCTTGCTTGATTGAAGTGCCTAACAATATTTAGAAAGAAAAGAATCTGTATAAACAGAACAAATATAGAGAGTAGAATGACACTCTTCTGTCCACTGACTGCAGAAATTGAAGGAATCAATAGTTTTCAAACAAGTAGCACCACTTTCCTGTTGTCCAGGTCTGGTTGTGGCCAAATGTAGCTAGCAACTGCATAGCCTTTCAAATCCTGATTATTTCAGGAAACTGTGATGATATCTATCATTTCACTAAGTTGCAAGCCAAACAGACACTGACATGTTTGTTCTGGGGTTCGTAAAGAACAAGTACATCCTGCAGGACAAGCTATAGCTGAATATGTTGCAGGAGTCCTAATCTAAGGATAAACAGTGAATGCCCAGCATGGAGAGCAAATGGGTAACAGAGTATATAAGATCTTAGTAACACAGAATATAACCAAAAAAATTCTAACTGCAAAAGAGTTGTCATTATGGCTAGCGAAGTCCCACACTTAAGAAGAATGAACATACCCACCTTCTACCAGACAGTCATTGTCTTTCCAGTGGCTGCTTTTCCTCATGCCTTGTATCTCCTGTCCCCACACTTGAGTTACTTCCAGTAGCTAAAGGATTACTTCCGCTTTCCACACCAGCCACCACCAACCCATGGAGTATTTGGTTTCCATCCACAGGAAGTTGTTCATTACCCTTCAGTATAGAAGTCTGCTCAGAGAACATATTTGGTTGTAGTGAGGTTGAAATGCTGTACACGTGTTGCCATGTGAGCTCCCACAAGCTGTCACTGGTCACTGTGCTTGTCTTGACAAGAATTCCAGTTGCATGCATAACCTGCAGCATGTTGCGGAGGAGCTCTGGAATGAGCTCTTGAATTTTTTCGCTGCCCCTACCCCTAAGCTTTGCCTTCATGTACATCTCCATGCGGCTCAAAACTTGAGACCATAATGTGCGGAAGGTTGGTAGCTGCACAAGCTGGCCAAGGAACTGAAGATAGAACTTTGAAAGGAACTTTATGGCATCGTAAAGTGTGCCCTCCATGCCACGATACTCCTTTGGTGGATGTCGAAGCGCAATGTCCAATAGCTCATCTAATAATGCTATCACCACCTGGCCAACAAGTCAATATCTTTTGTTAGCTGTTTCAGTCCTGCATATTTCTCAGGCCAGATCACATCCAAAATAGAGGAACTTCGACCTGACTTAAGAACATGATCAAGATACCAGATTGCAAGCCACATCCATGGAAGAATATGAACCTGTTCGAACACCTGAGCCCACATGGTAGCTGAAAGAGGAATGCTCTCAGCAGCTGCAAGACAACGCTGTAAACACATTATGGCATGATTTCTCACTTCCTCCCTCTGATCAAGGCAAACACGCTTCAAGCCCTGTGCCAGGCGGAGCCACATCTCTGCCAGTTCTTGTGAATAACGAGGGGCTCCCTCCAAAGTTTCAGATCCCAGAGCTTCTACACTCTCAGAAGTCGCTTTTGACCATCTCGTGAGGCAGCCCACAGAGTCAGACAGCAGGTCCAAAGCACGAATTGAACGCTCATTTCCCCCAACCCGTGCATCAGCAAATGCCCTTGCTGCATCTAAACAAAGTACATAATTGGCCGGGGTCAAATGGACCCCATCAGCCATGATAAAGGAAAGAGCATCAAACCCAGGCTCTGAAGCCTCAGGGTGTCGAGCAGTGATTGACAGAAGTGATGACACAGTTCGCCAGCCCATGGGTGATTTGATATGTGCAGCATTGGCCCTCACCAGTACCATAACTTCCTGTGTAATTCTTTCACAGAACGCATCAGCCACTCGAGCATCAAGCTTGAGAATGAGCTGTAATGATCTAAGTAACTCTTCAGCCAAATTTTCTTTGTAAGGGAGCAACCGCTGGCATATTCTGAGTAGGCCAAACACTGCCTTTTCAACCAAAAGGCCTGGCAGAACCGTAGTTTGGACAATCCCAGCCATATGCTCATAAACCCCTTGCCAAAGAAGCATAATGCGGTCCCGGTTATTCAGTGTTATTGCAATTAAAAGCTCCAAGCAGAAGACTGCAGTATCCTCATCTTCTATAGAGCTCCCACCTTTTTGGGGCCTGCCAGCCGCCCACACAAGGGCCCTTGCCAGTTGAAGCAATGAGTCTGCGTGGAGAAACTTACTGTCGTTGAAGATCTGGTCAATGTGACAAGCTTCAATGGTGCGTAGTGTACGTTGATGTGCAGCTAACTTTTGTTCTGTGGGGGCAGACCGGGGTTCATCACTTTCCAGTGACAAAAGCTGGCTAAATCTGGACATCAAACCAGACGAACGACGACGGGTACCCATAGCAGGTGCTGGGGCCATTGTCACTGAACCTTCACCGAGTCTACCCTGCAATGAGTCACCTACATAAAAAAAGCATGCAGTGAGACAATAAACAACCAACATTTTCCTGTGCATCCCCCACCACAAGCCAATCTTCATCATTACCGGCTTCCAACTGAGAAGCACTTGCTAACCCAAAAGCATCTGATGGAATCTCAGTCCTGTTAAGAGTCTAAAATTTTGCACACTAAAATCTGTTTGAACAGAGTACAACACCATATACAACTAGAAAGGTGTACTTAAAGCCCAACAGCTGAGGTGAACCCTCTTAATAAGCTATGCAAGAATACATTAAAACTCAACAGCAATAATTCAGAATGAAGCTAACTGTGTTGCCTAGAAGTTTTTGCTAATGATTCATTGGAACCATTCTGGATTGACAACCCCTTGCAGCATCAATTCCTTACTTGCATTATCAGCATCTTCTGTAGCGTCACTAGCCACACGAGCAGGTAAGAGCCCAAGCTTGTGTAGACGCAAAATGCAGTCCAGGATGTTCCGCCACCCAGTTCGGATGAAATCTCCAAACTTGTTTGCTATGGAAAATACTGTCACAGCTGCCATGCGGGCCTTGGTATCATCACCAAATGCAACCACTGGTTCCTCAGCAGATGCAGTTGGGTTAAGCAGTGTAGTGAACTTGCAGAGAGAAACCACCAGGTCATCCAACACATCCTCTAGTCGATGCACAGCTGAAATTTTAGCAACTGCCAGGAAACCATCAATGCACGCACGTAGGACCTAGAAGCAGCACAGCACAGTCAACAACCATAAGTCAGTCACACAGCACTGAACTGACAAGCTTCTGGAGCACTGCCCTTTATTTTTTGCATCTAGCACAGCACCAAAAGTGTGAAAACTACCAAAGAAATTATCTTTTTCTGCAGAACATCTAGCTGCACATATTGCATGAAATTTGTAAGCCTTTTGGTTGCTCTTGTGACATGCTATCAAACAATTGAACTAACTTCAGAATGCTCCAATGTGATTCTCATTTCTCACCTCTTCATCCTCTGCATGGTCAAAGACAACTGAAATAGCAGCAATAGAGGGACCAGAGATGATGGCGAACATGTCATGATCTAGTAGCACCCTAGAGTCACATGTGATGTATGGTGTGGTCGAACGTGAGCGACGCATGAGGTCAACCCAGCGACTGTGGGTCATCTCTGCTACACCAATCCCATTGTCATAGGATATCCGGATCTCATTCCTCACTATTGCATGGTAGAGATCCGACAACATCACCCGTGGCAAGTCTTGACCATTGTTAATGTTTCGCAAATTCTTGATGAAATCATCCTCTGTCATTTTCTTCCTCACCTGGATTACACCACAGGGTTATTCAAGCTCATTATGCCTACATTTGTGTTTCTTAGGTTCTAAGCTGGCAATTCAGTGGTTTCAAACTCCATCTTTAATGGGACTTACATCCTCGTAGAGTTGCCCTCTGACTAACATACCAATTGCACTCTATGTTGAAAAGTAAAATATGGGATGCATCTCTATGAGACTGCAGAAAAACTCCATAATGAGCCTCTTTCAAGGCAACAGTTGTGTCAGTTCTGGCTGAACCAAAACAAACACCACAAGATTGATGTGGTCATAACCTTGTGAGGGCCACTCACAAGTGTTAGAGCATCACCTTCAGCATCAATGGCATTGACTAGCTGCCAACAACACCCACTGAGTTCATCAGCACCCAAAAGTTGATGTAATTCATTGATCCTTGTGTGCTGCCACCTTAACTGCAATTATTTGTCTAAGATAGTTTGGTCCATATACAATTGGGGTCTTGTCCTGAGCAGAATTAACCTGCTTATAGGATCATGGGGAATGACAGTCTACTTGCAAACAGTCGAACATATCTGGTCTACCTGTGGGTTATGTTGATCAGTGTTGAGCATAATGACTGCGTATGACAGTATATAGACTGTGTCCTTTGAGGCCAGAATTCCTCTTGATTGTTGGTAGTATCTCTCTGCAAATGCTTCCAAAACTCTAGATATCTTCTGTGCTTCCCCAGGTAACCGGAAGCTCTCAAGAAATACACGCAATGCAGCATCTATACCCATCTCACTGAAGTCAAATGTGCGAGCAAACTCCTCCAACACATGAAGACAGAAGTCATCAGGATCCCCAAGAAAGTCTCCCAGTAGATTCTTGTCCAACCCTGTTGTATACCTGAAAGAGAAGCCTGGTCAATTCCTACATATCTTCACATTCTTTGAACACAATCTACTGCAAATTGAAAATGGAATCCAAACTTACAATTCATCATCATCAGATAAAACAGAAAGTGGTTCAATGAACAATGTAAAACACACAAATCCTCCTACTGAGGTGATGCTGTTGCTCTCAGAGAGTTCATTATCACCAGTAGAGAACAACTCTACTTCAGTACCATGGTTCAACAATTTTCTGCAGTACCTTGTTAACAAATTCTGTAGAATCTATGTAAGACGTCACCCCCTCCTCAGTGACTATGAACTGGTTAGTTCATAAAATCCTCATTAAACTTCTAGCCACCAGTTCAGCATGATCAACAGGAGGGTATATACATCTGGAGGAGTCAAAAGTTAGATATACACACCTGAAGAAACAAGCTACACTTTGGGGATCCAACTTTTCAGGAAGTAATCGAATACCCTGAAGAAACTCCAGCCCTTTCTTTGGGTCTCGGTTGAAGTGATCAGCCCCAATCATCAAGCGACGTTTAATATACTTCTGATGCTGAACAAATTCAACCCAGCACAACGGGTCCTTGTAGTTCTCACACTTTAAAGTCCAAAATGGGACATACTCTTGATTCTCTGCAACCATAACTCCCACTGGGGTACCAGGCAGTACTCCTGGAGCAGCAGAATCAACCCTATTTGCCATACTGTGAATAACTGCAAGTAGACCTTCAAGAGCTAGCACATGCATTGCTGATAGGGGGCAATTAACAGGGAAAGCACTCTTTGTGAGAAGATTTCCCAGATCCTCAAAAGTGTTGCTCAAGGTGATGTCACAGTCAAAGTTGGCATACATTTCAGGCATGAATGTCGACTGGCGGCAGAAATCAACAAGTGCCTCCATAGCCACTTCTTGTTGCTGATATGAGGCACCACTCCTACCTTGTGCAAGTCTGATCACTACAAAGGAGAAGAAGGCTTCCAGCTGAAGTTTTATAGACTCACGAAGATTATGATAGAGGTTTAAGACAATTCCACATACCAATGACAGAACCAAGGGGTTCTCTGAGAGCCCCATCTGCATCAAGTTACGAAAAAGCTCATCCTGTACAAGGGCCAGTAGCTTTGGGTGGCGACCAAAGGACTCACCTCCAAGCTCAATGGAGGAATTGATTAGCATCAGGGCAAAATGTGGCACATCTTCATCACTAGCTAAGAAGCTCTGGCCAGGACCCAGAGGATCACCTACATTCAAGAGGGAGCATAAGAAGTTGAAAATGTCCACCATGCATGGCACCCCATATGGTTCAATAGCAATGGGTTGATCAGTAGTCATAGCCCCTTTATAATCAGCTGTCCCCTCCTTCTCTGAGTTTCCATCTCTTGTAACTGGCTGTGGTGGTCTCTTTGCTGTCAGTCCCTCTCCAGCTGTATACCCAGAAATCGGAATTCCTTTCTCAGTAGCAGTTTCATTTCCTTCAGGCTCTGACATTCTTGAGCTACCATTGCCAGTAACATTGTCATCCAACTCTGGAGAAGCAGTCAATTGAATGGCCAAACCGGTAGCGGGCTTGACTGGTAGAGATGGAGTCGCCTGCACATAATTAGCAGCCAATCAACCATACCCAACATTAACCTAGTACGGACAACTGTATAACTCCACAGGCACAATGGAATGGGCAACTCATTATGTAACATTAGATATAACACATGCATGATGAACCTAAGTACTAAAATTATCAACTGTGAGTGTGAACATGAGCAAAGGAGAGACATACATAAATAGATCCATTACTGGGCAGTAACTCAGAACTGGTGGTCGGCAAAGAGGGGAAAGGAGCTGTTGAAGTTGCTGGACTGAGGGAAGACAAATGAGAGAAGATAGCACGGACAAGCTCATGCATGGTGTGACGTGCTGTGCGCTGCAGAAGCTCCCCTTTGCTGCCTGCCTGATGGACTACCCGGAAACAGGTGTTCACAACTGTGCACACATCCCTGTTACTCAAAAGCGCACCTGCCACACTCTTCATACATGCAAGTAGGACCTGCATTCACCAAAACAACTTTCATATAAACCTGGTCCCAATTGTGCATTGTAGGATCCTTAAACTTCAGTAGACTGGTACAAGGGTGGCTACTTGCATCCCAGCCACAAACTCATTCATACCACATACCAGTAACTGGTGCAGAGGGGCAGTACCCCTTTTCATTGATATCATGGGCCTTTCATGCAACAAAGTTGCTATAGCCATGTAGATTGCATTCAAGCATGAGTTTATGTCAGCTCTAAAAGTGCAACTCCTCTTTAAATGGTATCTTTCATAGTTGGTAGTCTCTCTGACTCCGTCAATGATATTGATGATCTTGATACTGATAACCTTCTCTCTGGAAATCTGAAGTTAGTACATGAAGATCCTTGTGATTCAGTTTGCCTTCTGCAACTGTGTCAAGCATGAGACCACACATGACAAAGCTACATAAATCACCCAAATGATGAGACCTCCCAGCATGTGAAAAAGATAAATAGCCCTATCAGGTGTCATTCAACCAGCTTGTGTCAATCCATGACTTTAACTTTGTTGCAGCAACTATCTCCCTCCCTTTCTGGAAATAGACACTTTTCTAACCACCATGAAGGGGAGTAGTGCATTGTCATCTAAATGGATTCGGTAGAATCCAGTCAAGCTGACCTGTTAAGTGATTGTACCTGACAGTATATCCGTAATGCTATTGGTGAAAGGTCAATATGAAATCATGAGAGCCCTAACTATGAGGCTATTGTCTTTGATACTGTCCTTGCCCAGTCGTTTAACTACTGTGCAAACTGTTAACCTCTTCTTCATGAATCCCTAACAGCTGCTGCTTTTCCAGCTTCTGACGCTATTGCAAAAGTTGGCAATGTGACCAAGATATGGAAGGTCATGGTCACATCCTACTAACAGGGGACCTGCTCATGAAAGCAGATGGGGTCCCTGGTGAGCTGTTTGCTAAGATCGATTGCTTCCAAGTCCAGACATGAAATGACCAATGCTCTGCGGACAATGCGACAAAGGCGTTTCCAAAAGCGGCAGCACAAACTGCTTCGGCAAGCAGATGGACGAATCCCAGGGAGCTGGCTGCTGGAGTTGATTGGATTTCTAGATTATGAAAGTATCGCAACCGGTGGTGTGGTTATGGTAAAAGAAGGCCGAAACGTACCTGTAAAATCTTCATCAGCACAAACTCTTCCGACGCCGGATCCGTGACCTCGAAGCGGCAACTGGTAACTGCGTCGACGATTGAATGCATAGCCACATCCACGTGCGCCGTGTTGATATCGAAAACCTCTAGGGTCAAAATCTTGTAGACCGCAGCCAGTGCCACTCCCGTGATCTGAGCCCCCGTCTCGTCCGATCGAATTACATCCAGAAACGGCACCAGATACAAGGCGGGGTTGATACTCTGCCACTGCGCCTCGCGCTGCCAGCCGAACACGCGTCGACGCAAGCCCTTCAGCGAACGGATGAGCGGATGCTCCAGTTGATCATCTCCAGCCATATAACGCCCCGCCCAACGCGCATTCCGTCGCATCACGGCCAAGACCGAGCTCACCTCTGCATTCACCATACATGCCAAAGCTCCCCCACTCCATCGCATCTTATAAGCTCCCACTGCTCCTCTCGTCACCAGCCCGTACTCCATACTACTACCGTCCCCACCGCCGCCGCTACTACCGATGGGGCTCACGACACTGGATCGGCCCATTGCACCTCAGGCCGTCCTCACAGACGCTCAAACCAAGCAGCTTCCAGATCGCAGCGACCAGACCTCCATCAACACATTGAAAAATGCAGCGAGAGCTCCAAACCCTAACAATGCACAAGTCCCGTCGCGAGCAGGAAGCTCTCGCTCGCAGCGGAAAATTCACGCTGTCACTCCCATTTTATTACCGGGACTTTGGGTGGGGAGCACTCCCAAAAGTTTTGTCAAACGTTTGTTTTTTTTTTTTTTTTTTTTTTTTTTTCACCCCGAGTTTTTGCCCACCCCCCAATTTCCTTTTCACACACCTAACTACTTACCTAACGAGGGCTGTGTCACACTGTGGCCTTGCCATTTACATTACAAAGTATGTTAAGGCAAAAAAGAAGAAGAATTATGGAAACTCAAATATTTATTTCACCATGCAAAAATAGACCTAATCTTCAAATAAATCCTCTAAAAAGCACCAAAATCCTTCAAGATATATTATAATAACTCTATTATAACTAACCTCAAGTTTCAACGCCAGCCAAAACATCATCTTTCAAAAACCCTCATATGAAAATAGACCTATTATTACCTAGGGGCCAAAATCCAATAAGCTACTATACCCTATAATGAATCTAAACACAATGCAAGGTATTTCAGAAAACGAAGTGGCCATAGGTCCAAATAAATGAAACACCCAATACATACATGTATGGGCATTTCATTTTTGTGCATTTATGGGTGTTTCATTTTCTGAAATAGGTGCAAGATGTCATCAAAACAAGTGTCTTCTCCAAGGTATAGACTCGTACATGACATCACTTCCAGCAGGCCCAATATCATTCAACAACATGTGGTGAGAATTGAAATTTTTCTAACCTATGTTTGCATAGTCTTTCACCATAATGATTACAAGTTCATTGGCCGAGTGAAAGAAGTGGATGCACTTCAAACACATATATTACATTTTGCAATGTGTTATATTTTGTGAGCAAGTGAGCAAATCTAAAAAACCATTCATCGTCTAACTCAAAGTTGGAATGAAGTGAAAACACTTATCAAGTTGCCCAAATCAAACCAACTCTTGTCTTTTCTAAAGAATGAAATAGATCCTTAAATGGTAAACTTGTTTTACTTTGAACAAATGGACATTACAACATATCTATTTATATTTGTCTTCTATTCTATTGTTTGGCTTTGCTCATGATTATGAAATGCAAGAAAATCCATTTGATTTATATTATTTAGTTTTTAAATATATTACATTCAACCCTAAATAAATCTTGAAACTAAGATGGTTTGTATTATGTAATTAATGATTAGAAATCACCTTTCATCCTTTTTCATCCATTATTAACTTTCAAATCATCCCATATTTCATCCATGTTTAGAAGATTGCCACATGGCAAAATATTTGTCCACATCATCTTATATTCTTCTAACATGAAATAATATATTTCAAAATATTTTATATACATGGCAATGTATATTCCAAAAATATTTTTTTAGGTTCTATCATACATTGCTAGATTTGCACCTAACATTATCAAAACTAACAAAGCGACACATGAAAACATGCACACAAATACAAAAATATTCACTTATAGATTACAAGAATCCAAGTTCAAAGCAACACAAACACGTCATGTTTTGCATATGTGTTCTAAAATCTCAAAACATGAAAGATGAAACTCCAAAGCCACACTATGGGGATAAAGCACCCAAACACAAAAAAGTTGGAACATCATCACACCACATACGGTTCCACATGCTCATAGTAAACTACAAAAACTAATAATCTTGCAAAAAATACCTAACTACTATCATGTGCTACTAGATCAATGCCCAACACTATCACATTAATAAAGCCACATACATGAAAACATGCACATAAATCGCCCCCTAGTGGTGCAAAGGTGCTTCTACAAAAGATAAATAAATCTATGATCAAATAGGACATAATGTGATAAGGTAATCCATGAAAGGAGTTTGGTTCCAAACATCATGAGATTACTAGGTCGAGTGCAATGTGAATCCCATCATTAATCACTTAGGTCCAAGTACAATCCTACATAAAGGTGTAGTCCTTTATGTTTTAGGCCACACTACACATTTTCCTTGAAATGTCACCCATTATCCCAATTTAAGAACATGCCTATGTCCTATTATTAAAACCTAACACAAATCAATGAACACACATGTCTATTTGGTGGATCATGGACACACCCAATCTCCCATTGGAACTTTTATAAGTGGCAGTGTCAAACAACCCATATATCATCCTTTAAATGATGATCACAAACCAACATGGTTGTTGCACCTCATGATTTTTCACATGACATACAATGCAAACCTATTGGAAGTATAGCCAATGATGGATCCACCTAGCCATCCACATGTGGAAGGTGACATGGTGCACCATTATGCACATGGTTTTTCCTATTGACCATCTCAACCTTCCAATAGCAAAACCCTAAAAGGTAAAACCTTCTTCATATGAAGAATGATACACCCAACTATCCATCCAATTTGATAGATGTTGTCTACTACAAACATAATGCCTAGGTTCAAATCTTTGAACCTTGGGTTGATATCCACCTCCATGAATGGTGGCACACACTAGTAGAAATCTTGTCATTTGCAACCATTCCTTGTGCGATTACATGCAACTAAATGTTGCCTACAATTACAAATGGTTGCCTTTGTAACTATTTTTCAAATTTGCATGGATTTTGGTCTTGTTTTCAACTAATTGCAACTATGACCTATTTCATCTTTCTAATAGGTTGATTTTTCATGATGTATTTGTATTTTTTACAACATCATATATATTTAATTACCAAGTATGTATGTACCTACCTACTTATTTATTGACTATGTACTACACCCTACATACCTACCTATTTAATTATTAGGTATTTACCTACCTACCTATGTTCTACGTACATACCTACCTACCTATTTATCTACTAGGCACATACATCTTACCTACCTACCTACCTATTTACTAGGTAATTACATACAAATATACCTATATACCCAGTAGCTACCTAATAGGTTATTTTATTATAAATAATTATTTAAAGGTTATTTAAATAGGTATTTAAAATAAATAATTATTTAAATGTTATTTAAATATGTACTTAAATAAATATTATCTAAATAGGTAGCTAGTAACAACTTATGTTACTTAATAGGTAGGCTATGCAATAATATGTGCTAAGGAATAGTTGTAATTAGACTATAACTATGCAACTAGGCTACAACTAAAATTTTATCTCATATTGTTTGTTTTCCCTTTCAAGTTTACAAACTATATAAGTAGGTTGGTTTGGTGTAATAAACACATTCAATATTTTCAATTGCCATATGGGAGGAGCTAATCACATAGGCTTCAGTCAAAAGTCTAAACTTAAAATAAAATGGTATTTTGTTGTAAAAATTTTAAACTTGGATCTACTTAGGCTAAACCTATGGCTAGGTGGCTTAAACTTAACCCAAGTGCCACATGGCCTAGCCCAAAACTAGGCTAGGTACTTTAGGCACCTAGCTAGATTAGGTGGCCTAACCTAGATGTCATGTGGCCTATCATAAGTGGTCTAACCCTAAACTAACCCTAAATGATTATAGGGCAATCATAAGTTACCACATGGCACAATCCAATTCTTTTAATCAGATGGTTGAAAATATATATATATTTGTTTGGAAAAATATTTCTAAGAATCCAAATGATGCCATGTGTCACATTCTTAGGCTACCATGTGTGAACATATTACTGTGCATTATAGTCACAAGTGCAATCATAGGAACTCATCTTTGGATACATATATAATCTTTATACTTATATTATACGCAAAAATATTTCATCCGCCATCTACAATTAGTGGTCATGTGCAACTTGTCATTTATTATTATGCTGATTTTTAATTGCAAATGTCACTTGCGACTAAAATTTAGTTGCAAATGATGTTTTTTCTACTAATGATACCATAATGTATCTTTATGTTGTGTGATGACCAATTTTTCCATTACTATAAGGATGACTCTTTAGAACAAGGTTGCATGTTGATCATAAGCTTGAACCCACACATTAAGATCATCCAAATTAACCAAATGGACCACACCCCTATGACTAGATGCTAGTAATTAGGGTTCATGTCCCAAAAAAAAAAGTAAGGGGGAAATGATGCAAGGGATGTTTGTTTGTTAAATTGGTATCACATGGACAACTGTGGTAGTTATATGTCTAAATCATTTGTACGTTCCTTTTGTAATCCATATTTTCATAAACCTTTATTTGATATATGCACCATCCTTTCAATCAAGTCATCAACTTCATGATGATTGTGAGAAGTAATCCTATGGTTAATCAAAGCTTGTTCACACAACTCTTGAAATTTTTCTTGAAATTCCATGCCTTGATCCAAAAATATTTTTGTTGGAACACCAATTCTACTAAAAAATCAATCCAAAAATGCATAATGAACCCCCGTACTACTTTTGTCTCACAGTGGTGCTAATTCAATCCATTTGGAAAAATGTTCAATCATGACCAATGCATACTAATTATAATGAAGATTAGGCTCAATGGTTAAACAAAATTCAAGCTTCCTTAGTATCCAAGCCCCATGATTGGTAGAAATTACAAATGAAAGGTAGTGCATTGAATGATGCATAAACCCAATCATGCACCATGCATCACGAAACAAATTATTCAACCTACAACTACATGTCTGTCCACCAATATTGGCCATGAAGCAAATTGTAGGTCTAACATGCCCCAAAATGTCCCAACTTTTCATGGGCAAGTTTCATGATGTTGTTCCACATTTCTAGTTGTAATACCACTTTTACACATGCCCATTTGGCCATATCTTAAAAAGGTGTTGGCCTTCCCAACAATCTCTTTTAGCAATTTGGAAAATTCAATCCTTTTCCTTGAATGTTAATCCTACATCCAATTCCCATGTCTATAGGTAGGTCAACATTTGGGCATCCCCAAAGATGTTCATAGATCCAATGTCATCAAGTTCCATGTTTGAATTCCAAAATTGCTCAAGGATCACCTGAGATTGACATGATACCTCATGGCAACCATTTACCAAAATACAAAAAAATGAAACAACATGCGAATTGTGCATTGTTTCCAAATCTACTTCCTCATGCCAACGTGTTATAGTGGTATCCAATTCAACCCATCTACAACCTTGTTGACTATCTTAGCTAGGCGTTTAACATCAAAATCAAATTCTTAAAAAAAGGAAAGCCCATCTTGCCAATTTCCCTATGAATAAGTTAAATTCCATGAGCCATTTCAATGGCTTGTGATCAATCACCAAAGTGAATGGGTTACCAAACAAATAACATTGGAATGTGGCCACACCCACACAACTACCAAACATTCCCTTTCATATGAGTGATATTTGGCCACTATTTGGTTGTTGGACTAACTAGCATAAGCCACCACAAACTCTCGATTTTCCTCATCAAGTTGTGTGAGAACTACACCAAGTCCCAAAACACTATAATTTATATGCAATTACATGGATGGTTTTTAATGGGTGTAAAACTAAACCTAGTTTTCAACTCTTGAAAAACTTGTTCTTATGCATTCCCCCAAATGAACTCCTCATTAATATTAGTCAATTGAGTCAAAACACTATTAAAATTCTTGGTTTTTCAAACATTTCAAGTTGACTAATTGGTCTTTTATTACTAATGGACATGTCTATTTTGATAAGAGGCTTGAAACATGTTTTTTTTTACCAATCAACTTGAATAAAATGATTTCTTTGACCAATACATATTTTAATTAAGTTGAACAACCTTAATCAAAATGGCCAATGGGTTTTAGTCAAATGGGACATCTACCTTTTACATCCCACCTATAATCTTACAACCTATTTACCTACCTACCTACCTACCTACCTACCCACCCACCCACTTACCAAAATATAATATTTACTACCCACCTGCCCAACTACCTACCTACTTACTTACCTACCTATCCACCCACTTATAACCTATTTAGATATTAACTACCCACCTACCTACCTATCCACCTACCTATTTACTTACCCACCCACCCACCTACCTCCTACAGCCTACCTATTTATGTACTTCATAATCTTGTAATGATGTGTCAAAATAAATATTTGAAATAAAAAAACTTGATAGAAGTTGAACACCTTTTGATGGTGTGGTCCATTAGTTAAGGACTTGGTTTATCATTGGGGAGGTCAAAGGTTCAATTCCTAACATTAATAACATGTGTACATGGTTAAGGGGATAATCTAAATAAGGTAGGCTACCACATACCTACTTACCTTTTCACAACATATCTACCTACTTACCACAAAATATATTTTTGATAATAATTTTAAATATATATTATTTAAATAGGGCAAAAATTTGAACAATCAAATGGTCCACTAGTTACTAATCAAAATGATTAATCCAATGGTCCATACTTTGCCAATAAAAAAAAACCATCCAAATCACAAATGGACATATCAAAATTGAGTTGTCCAAAATGATGGAATGGTCTTTTTGACACGTCCAAATTGGGCTATTTTTTACTAGTTTTACTAATATAAAAAGCCAAGATTCTACTATTGAGGGGGTTGTAATCCAACTAAACCCTTTGACAAACTTCCAGTAATAGTTTGCCAACCCCAAAAATGCCCTCAACCAACTAACATGATCAATTGGTCTTGGAACCTTGGAAATTGCTTCCACCTTGGCCTTTTGGATTCCTAAACCTCTTGCGTAAATCATGTAGCCCAAATTCCCAACTTGAGATTGGAAGAACCTATACTTTCTTGGGTGTAATTTCAAACCATGCACCCCCAAATGATCAAACACATCTTGCAAATGATGACTATATATGTTCCTCCATGGTGGCATTAAACACGATGATGTCATCAATGTAACACTTGGCAAAATCTAAACCCATAAGCACTTGATCCATCACTCTTTGAAATTCTACAAGTGCATTTTTCAACCTAAATGGTATGAACTTCCATTAATACAAACAATCATTCTCATTTTTTTCAATGCCCCAAAATGCAATCTTTACCTTGTCACACCTTCACTCAACAACAACTAGTGATATATAAATCATAAATCCAAAATGTTAAATACTTTGGCTTGACCAATATAGTCAAAAACCTTTTCTAGTAATGGCATGGTGTACTTCTTGATTTTTTTCCATTTGTTGATAGGTCTATAATCTTCACACATTCGATGTACAATCCAATTGCCAAAAATGTTTTTCTTGGTAAACATTTTTATGGCAATGCATATTCCCCTTTAGAAGTTCCACCAACCTTACTTCCAAAAGCTTTTCCATTTGAGCTTTAACCAACGCCCATTCCATATCAATCAACCTATAAGGTCATCAAAAAATAAAGGTATCATCATCCAAGATGATGCATATTTCTTACCCATTGAGTTTTCCCAACTTGAGGCCGAAAGAAAAACATTGTAAAATTTTTTGCAAAAATTGTTGCACCTTATGTGCCTCGCCTCTTATTACTATGGGACCAATTTCTAGTTTCCATGTGTCCATAATTATAGGTGTTTAAAGATTGGATGGTAATTCATCCCTAATGCTTGATGTTGAAGACACACCTTATAATTGATACAAGGTTGATATGGTAACATCCACCCTTGAAGCCCCCGTTCCATGAGCATTTAAAGTCCCCTCAACTTCTTCAAACAAATCCAAAATCTTGGATGCCAACAAATTATTTGACATTTGTTTTCCCACTTTAAACATGAATTGCTTTCAAGGCATCTATCACCATTTCCCTCCATGAAAAAATCCACAGTTGCCAATGATGTTTAACTTGTTTGGGATCATTAGATGTGACCTCATGTTCATGTTGCCCCCTCACACGAATGTACCTATCCTAGGATGAAATGCAAGAGGTGATGAAAAAGGAGAAATATGGGTACTTGGGTGGGCAATGGATAATTGTTGTCGTTTAGCCAAACCTAGGCTAATTACCTAGGTCATACAATTAAAGTCCATGACTTGACCAAAAAAATGTCTTCTAATGGTTTCAAATAAAACAAGGAAATAAGTGGTGTGGGCATGAAGCCCCATAACATGTTCCTGTTCATCAACATCAAGTTCCACCAACAAGAATGTTTTGAATCCCAAATCATGCCAAGACCATCATCATAGAAAACATGTGAACCTAGAAAGTTCAGGATTGTGGGCAATGATGTTCATGGTTGGCCCACCTTGTTGACAATAGCAAGGGGTGGCCAATCATCATGGCATACCACTTGTGACACACATCCTAGATCCAAAATGGTATCCATTATGAAACCTTTAGGTTGTGGCACCAAATGGTATGTTCGTTGCAACAACTTTGGTGGTAGTATATTGGTCCATAACCATTGTAATTGATGTGCATGAGATCCCATTGATGCAACATCCACCAAAATCGGTTGGCCCAACCAACCATGAACTTGGCCTTGACTCATTTAAAGGGTGAAAATCCTTTAAGGTGTGCCACCCAAGACAAAACAACATGGTCCTTACTATAGTCCTTTTCCCCCTATATTGTAATCCCTATCAAAATTAATGAATTAAAAAATGTCAATTTTTTTTCATAAATACCATAATTTAAACCACTAAAAATTTATGTTCCATCATAATCATCATTAATGTGTATTTACATGGTAAAAAAGGACTAAATAAAAAGTATAAAAAAAGGTGATGTGTCACGAATTTGGTACACCTTAAAAAAATTTGACCCTAAAACAAGGACATTCTCCAAAAGGTAGATGAATGGTCACTCATGAGTGGTTTGTAGATGCAACACCACTTGTAATCCCAAAACAATCCCGATCTTGGGTCAAACAAACCACCACTTGTGTTTGCTTAGGAGTGGCATTGACATGGCCATCTAGTTATCACCATATCCATTGGGCCAACATCATTCAAATTTGTACCCCTACCAATGGAATGTCTTGAGGTAATGCCCCCAAATATCCACACACAGTTGTGGTTGGTAATAGTTATTGATATTGGTTTAACAACATCCCAATTGGTGCATGGACACCTTTTGGATCCTAAGGTGTTGAAATCCACATATAGGTATTTGTGAATTTGTACACCTAGTTGAAGTACTGCGACCAACCCAATGTTGATGCTTCCAAATAGTTTTAATGTAACATACACCCTTTTGAAGAGGTTGCCATAAAAGAAATGTTGCCCAAATAAGAATGTATATCAATTAACCATCAAATGGCCACAATACCATTTCTATTGTGGGTGTTGGTGGTAAACTTTATCATGTTTGCATGACACATTGATCAATTTTTATTTTTCCAATTGATCCCAAATTTCCCCACAATGATGGTGGATCATGTGTAATCAAGGTGATATAAGATGGTTGTTTCCATGTCATGTTTTTAAGTGGAGGTGGGACATCATAAACATCCATGTTTCCTTCAAATAATCCCAACCCCCAAGGTAATGTGTTGGCAAATCCAACCAACATGGTAACACCACCAATTGATCCAACACCTCATGTAAAATATTGGACATGGAGTTGAGTTTAACACCCATATCTTGATTACGACCCAAGTTTATAGGAAGCAATTGTCTTCCAAAAGTCCAATACAAATGTGAGGCGACTTTTTATCCTTCTACTCCCGGTTTCATGAGGTGACTATACTTGAAAGTACATATGCTATTGGTGAAAGAAAAATGCAAGTGTATTTTTAAATGTTAAATTGCATTTGTAATTGAAACCAAATAGCTTGCCTCCTATGCATCAATCATGATTTAGAATTGATAGATACATTTTCCAAGCTCAACATGCCAAATCCTAGAGTCTTATGTTAAATTGTCATTCATTTAAAACCAAATTCTTAAAAGTTTAACACCGTGTTCAACTCAACTATAGACCACTAGTCACTTAAAACATTATTTCTAACACATATGTTGCCCAAATTTGGCTTGTTTTAGCTCCTTAGAAAGCTAACTATGAGGCACACCTTTCTACTGGATCTTAAGTTTTGCAGTTAAGCTAGTAATAAATTATGCTACCAAACCCGAAAGGGTTTTGCAAAGGTAGGAAATTTAATTTGGTTGCAGACCATTAGTCACTTAAAACATTATTTATAACACCTATGTTATCCAAATCAGGTTTGCCTTAGTTTTTTAGAAAGTTAACTACTAGGCACACCTTTGCACCAAATCTTAAGCTCTGTAGCTAAACTAGTAATAAATTATGCTACCAAACCCGAAAATTTTTGTAAAGTTTTTCTAGGATTTCAAGCTTCCAACATTATCCCTACCTACTTTCATTTTTTCTAAACTACTATAACCCTCCAATCTATTTTCCCCTTTTCTACCATTTACCAAGGACTATTCATTTTTCTCCTCCCCAATAAAGTTGTGAGAACAAGTCTTCTCAAGATTTGAGTTGAAAATAATGCCCGGAAAAGAGAGCCCCAAATCATCCAACTTCACCCTTTTAAAGAAAAGGAAGGAGATGAAGGAAGATCCCCACTTGGTGGCCAATCGAAGGAGAAGGAGAAGAAGAAGGTTATTTTTCACCTCTTTCCACTTCCCCCCAAGTAACTTTATTTAAACCTTCGTATTTTTCCTTTGATATTAAAGTTTTACTTTACCATGGTTCTAGGCCATTATTTACACATTTCTTCCCTTTTCCTTGGCCTATAAATTACAATCATGCATTTTTATGTCACAAGTCCCCCACACATTCATCGTCGATTCAATTTGGTCGAAGATTTCCTCTCTTTTCCTTGAAATTATGGTGTCACGTATGGCCACGTCTTACAAGCCTCAAGTTATGCAAGTGAATGAAGAGTCAGCCCCAAAGTCATCTTTAGATTTGACGTTGATGCAACATCCTCGTGATGAAAACCCCGAACCACGAGAGGTGCATGCTTATCTTTGAAGTTGATCCCCTTCGAGCTTGGTACTACCGCATTTTCTCAAATTTTCGCACCTTAGTGATTTTGTTGCAAGTCAACCCCGCTTCTGGTGATGAACCTGAAATTGTCTGTGAAGGTTATTACGAGATTGAAGACACCTCCATCTTCGCATGGTCTTCAATTTTTGGTGTTGGACATTATCGTTGGTTACGTAGTCCAATTCGCCAACTACTTTCTAATAGCAAAGCATACTACTTAGTTCGCACCATTTGACACATCCTAGATTTCCTGCAATTATGAATTATTATCGCAACATAAACTATGATTTCGCATGTAATTACAGCTCCTTGTTGAGCTTAACCATAATATAAATAAATGTTCCATTCATCATGAAACTCAAGTTGTCATTACCACCCTATCCCCCTTGTTTATTTAATCGTTAAGTTGTTTTGAATTAACCGTATGCTTATAAGGTTTGAAGATTATTCTATCTCTATTAGACCTTTCATTGACCCCTTCTCACCTACTTCATAAATCCGCAACATCCTTGTTACTCACTAAATGCTAAGACAAGACCAATGTTTTGTTACACACCATGAATTTTGGTATCTGTTTTTACCCCCAACCTTATAGAAATTTCTCACCCCTAATTATGCCACTAAGGTTTTAAAACTACGATTTACTAACTTTTTGTTGAAGAAAAGAACTAACCCAACCTATATTGTATTTCAGAAAAAAAAACAACCCCCCCACTCAACCGTGCACACTCATCAACCTTTATTCTACACAAAGTTGTTAAAAGCCCCTAATAACCTCACCACACTCAAATATCCCTAATGCAACTATTAAAAATTGAGAGTATCGGCCATGGTTATGTCAGTATGGCTCACAACAAATTCCATGGGATACGATATAATGTCCCTAATTTATACATCATAAGATGTAACATTTGTCACCATGGTTTGGACCCGAATGGATGATTGGTTTATTGGGTGGTTGGGGTTCAACTACACCAAAATTTCAATCTTAGCAAGCCCATGAGCCATCTTTGATGCACCTATGGATGTTGAATTTGATATGGGCATGGTTCAAGGTCTTCATTCGTCATGTTAAGGCCCACAAATATTGATTGGCCCAACATCATTGATTGGGCATAAAATCTAATAAATCTTTTTAAAGGCAAGATGATTGCCCATGTCCATTCCTCTGTAATAGAAAAACAATTTCCTTGTTGCAAACCAACACCATTCTTAATGTCATTTATGTTTAATCAATGGTAAGTTGAACTGGAAGGTTGGACAACTTGGTAATTTTAGTTTGCCATAGAGGAAGGATATACCTTTCTACCCAAGTGTGATATCTTGAAGTTGTTTTTCCAAGTTAATTGTGGGCAATAACTTTGAGGCCACATGTCCAAAGTTAAGCCTAACATTTTTTCCTTTTAACATAAAATGGCTACAAGGTGAAAATTAAAAGCTAACTGCACTCAAATGTTACCATAGTGAAGGTAGTAAACAATGGGCCCTAACAAATGGATGTAACCACCCCCAACATCACCCCATTCACATCCAATTTAAAAGATGAAAATCCTCTTCTTATTGGCCTCATGGGAACATGCCCCATGCTACAAAATGTGGATATGCCAATTGGCATGATTTTGTTAATGTAAATGATTGGGGAAGACACATTTGGTGTTTAACCTCCCCCCCTTTAAGGGTCAAATCCTTCATTAACTCCATGTTATTTTTGAGGATGTGAATTAGAATGTGTAACTATAGCTGATGAACCCACTTCAAGTGGATAAAAAAGAAACATGGTGTTTTTCCATTATGTGGACATCATGGGGGACATTTGTGGAACCAATAAATCATGTTCCACAAAAATCTTAAAGAAGGATCTAATTTTGAATTTGTAGGCACATTTGTGAAACTTAGGAATCCCAGGACAAAATGACATTTGGATGTAGCGCACATGGTTAATCACAAATAATATTATAAGGGGGAAGGTGATGATTTCCCTCAAGTCCAGGTCGTCTTGAATCTTGTGAGTTCATGTATGCTCGTGGTTCATCTGTGCACCATAAGTGTTCCAACTACGCACTAACCAATTTGTTGTTTGGTTTATGCAGGTTCGTGTGAATAATTGACCCTCTTGTCACTTGTTTTAGTCCCCATCCTGGAGCTCCAACATGCCCCTCTACCCCTAAAGTGCTACGAGTTAGGGAACATACCCCAATTCCTCCTTTCATTGTTTTCACCTTTGGTCTCATAGTTGAGTCTATTGAAAAGTTTTGGGGTGCGTCAAATATAGATAATGAAATTTATTATTATTTTATAAGTCATATTATATAACACGAAATTTGTAAAAATAATAATTATAGGGCCCAAAAACTAAAATTAATACCTAAAATTGAATGTACCATACTTTTGGGACAATTATATTATATGTATTAGAATATTGGACCCAAAAATGTCCCAAAGGGGGTCATCGTAATGTGCTTTCACCTTGACATATAATATTGTTTTTAGGTCCACATATAATATGCCCCTAAACCCTAACCTTGTCCCTAATATGGGCAATTAATTTTGTTAAACCTATTATGGCTATAACCCAAAACTAACCCTAAAAAACATCTACATCCACCAACCAAGCTTCATAGGGCCAAACACACATGGTGGTTCACTATGAACACAACAAAAAATAGTCTACTAGTCATCACTTTGGTTTCATTGCCATACAATAACCAATGGAACAATCTTGGTGATCAAGTCCAAAAAATGCCAACAACAATGCCAACCCAAGAACATTAGTGGGGGGGTTTATATAACAAATAGAAAGTTGACATGCATTATTTCCCCCCACTTCATAGGCCAAAATTGTTTGACTTACTACAACAAACTATTTCAAAAAAGGAAAAGCTGATGGAATGACTATCCCTTTTGGCTAATGGCATGACATTCCACCACCTATGGAGTTTAGTAAGTAATGTTTATTCCCATAAAAAATTGGTTAACAATAGTAGTTGTGCATTTGTTAACTCCCTTTGTGTAGCTTTCACATAGAAAACTTCCAAGACCTTTTGTTTCCAAATGAATTGAAAGCTCACACACGTGATATCCCCTCCAAGACTCCAATGGTGTAAACAACTCCCCAATCCAACTCCATATGTAGAAAATGGGAATTAAAAATAAATAAATAAAAATTAAATCACAAAAATAAGAAATTAGCCTTTGGTTTTCTTCAACTATTATTTCCAAAAAGATTGCACACATGCATCTGCTTAACCTTCATCGAAAGAAATCCAATGGTGCAAAAATCTTTTTTAATTCACCATTGTATGAAAAAAATATAACCTTCCAAAATTAGTGGATGAATGAAATTTCCCACCTCCAAATAATAGATGAAAAATTACCCACATGGATGAAAAGTTTTTTTTTAAAAATCATGTGAAGTTATAGGGTTAAAATGTTCAAAAAAACGTTTGGTCATAGGGTGTCTACCTACTAGCCTACCCAAATAGTCATTAACCTAATGTTTGTTTGCTAACATGTTGGATGAAAACATGATGGATGAAAATTGAAGATCTCCAAACTATAGATGAAAAACCCTTACATGGATGGCAACTTTTTTAAATGAAAAATGAAAAATGAATTAAAAAAAAAAAACATGTAGCAAGTTCAAATTTGTGCCAAATTGTCCACTAGGTTCAAGACATTGGATAACAATGAAAAATTAAAAAGGTAGGTTTAGATTGAATCCATTTGACCCCTTATTTTGAACTTCCACCAAATCATGTGAAGCTCCCAAGCTTACTGAATCGAGTAGGTTGTTTAGCCTAGGTTCAAGTGAACTCCAAACTTGTTGACGATGGCAATGAAGCTCCAAGCTCTTCCCACCACCTAACCCCTTTCTTTTTCCTTTTTTTTGTGAATTATTGTTGCTCTTCCTTTTGGTGAACACAAAAATATGATAAAAAAGAGGATGTTACTTGTGTGTTGACCCCTTTCCTTCCCTACTTCCTTTTTTTGTTGTCAAAAAATCAACAACAACAAGGGGAAGTCCCCACCCCTTAACAACAATGGCATTGCAATTGTTGTTGCCATATGCCCACCAACAATGACAACCATGAAGAGGGTGGGGAACACCCCCTTTATCCTCTTGTGTTGTTACCAATGGTATAAAAGGTCAATTAGCCAAGAGCTCAAGCTTCTAGTGATGCCAACAATGGTGCTCTTCATTGTTGCTTCATATTAATCCTACCAAAGATAGACAAAGGGAAAGAAAAGGAGAAAGAAAAGAGATAAGGGCCCTTGTGAGAAAACATAGGCTCTCTTTTATTGATGTATATATCCATAACTTTAGGGTCCAAGCCCTCATTGAAGTTCAACTCTTCAAGGAATTTTAAACCACAAACAAATACAAAATCACAAAAAAATTTGAATGTTTTCTTCAAACCAAAGTAAACCAAGAAGCACCCCCCAATTGTAACTCCTAACAATTGTAATTTCATAAACAAAAACACAAACACTGCACCACACAATGTTTGGGCAAAGCTTCAAACCCAATGCATAGAACCAAATAACCTAGTTGCAACACAAAACAACTAGCTTAATTTCTTGTGTTTCAAAACCAATCATTTGTAGATTATAGGAATTCAAAGCAACACAAACACATCTTGTTTTTCTTATGTGCTCTAGAATCTTAAAACATGAAAAATGAGACTCCAAAGCTGTATTGTGGATAAACCCCCCAAACACAAAATTTAAAGGCCCATTCACATTGCAAATTGTTCCACCTATTCACAATAAATTACAAAAACTAACTATCTTGCCATAGATACCTAACAATTCACTTCCTCACAAGCTAACATTGTTGGAGTTTTTTAAATGGACAAAATTTCTAAATTGAAATGGATTTTTATGACAATGGAAAATTCATAATTTCAACTTGCCTTTTGGTCCCATTAAATCATGGTTCTTCATTTAGAAGCTTAGTGGAAAAGATTGGGAAGTTCATATGTGAACTTTATTAATATCAAATTAATTCATTCACAAAATTAGTTTAAACATATCATTGGAGACATTTTTGATAATGCTAATTCAATATTATTTAACTATGATTTTGTACACATAATCATGTCCATCTAATCATCCCTATGTATATGGAAATTTTCTTATTCGCCGTAGTTGATGGTCAATCAATAAATTTAATGTTTCAACCACATGAAAAAGCCAACAACACATTCAAAAGTTGTAAATAGTAAATATGTGCTATGTAAGGCATACACTTCTTATCCCATGTAAAGAACCATGAATTTTTTCATAGTGTATTTCTAAGTAAGTTATATCTTGAAAGATCGCATCATAATTTCTGGATCACAAAAAAAATTAATTAGGCTAACAAAATACCTTTTGAATTTCAGATTATTTTTTTAACCCTTCATTTTTCTAAGATTTTTTATTTTCAATTTCTTTCGTATAAGACCAAATTTGTTTTTGCAACAACTACTGAAAACTTAGAAAAATACATGAGAATTAAGGTTGAATGACTATGTCAACATTGGATTGTTAAATCATTGCTAAAAGTCATAAGAAAAAACACATGTTTTTTTACACACATGAAGGGTCTATCGCTTAAACCCTTCAATGATTTAAGCACTTGTTAGGAGGTTAGGTAGAATACATATTGCTGAAAGGGTTAACGATAGACCCTTCTCCTATATGCAAAGAATTGGTAATTTTTTAAAATGTATTTTAAAGTTAAGTTAGTTATATCATGAAAGATCATTAATAACTTATAGATTGTATAAGATCCTAACTGAATTGGCATAGTGCCTTTTAGATTTTTAAAGGTACTCCCTTTTCTCTTCATATGTGTGGGTTTTTTCTTTTTCATTTTCTGTTTTTGAGACCAATTTTTTTTTACAAACAATATTTGAATTTTAAAAAAAAAGCTTTCATGATAATTAATGTTCAATGGCTACACATGATTCAATAATCAACATGCTAAAAGAGAACACATATTGCTTTAGGGCAATAATAATAAATAAGGAAATCAACTATTGTTAAGAAGCTCTAAAATCTATAAATAAAAACTTCCATTTCTTTCCACATTCGAAGGCTTTGTCTTTAAAGCCTTTTGTAGAATTGGCAATTGGATGTTGATAGTTAACAAGTGAAGATAAATTGATACAAGGATGTAATTTTTATTTTGCATAATCAGTAAGGGTTTATGGTTTCAAAATTGATGCATTAATCAAATCTTGTAAAAGTTTTGCATAGGTTGATTCATTATGTATTATATTGTTAGAATGCAAAGTAAGAGTTAATAACAACACAAATATGGAATGCAAAAGTACAATCTTGTGTTTGTAACCAATATTTTTTGCTACTTAAAGGACTCATAAATGGTCTTAAGATATTTATTTATGGTCCATATTTAAGGGTATATTTAAAAGTACACCTTAACATAATAGTATAATGAAACATTTTTTTGTTTCATAGGAATTAAAATATGTTTTTTCACTTGTAAATCATGATTCTAAGAATATTTTTCTTAAATGACAAAACATCATGTTATCATTCCATGGTCTTGCAAAAATGTAATAAGTATAGGCCATTTGAATATTAGCCAAATAATTGAGATTAATTAGGATTTTTCCTATAATGTAACAAATCATGTGAAAACTTAATAAATAGGAATTGAAAGATTTTCTCTAATCAAGATGTGTTTCTTATCATTGGAGTTATTAGAACCGTATCAAATAGATAGTTGCAATGTTTTTTTTAGTGCAATCTTACTCATCTATGTTTATGAACCCATATTTTGTGTTCTCTTCAAAAAATTCAGAAACATTTTGAAAAGCTTTCATGTTGTTTTTTCATTTCAAATTCTATGTTTGTTGACTATTAATGGCAACGTATTCTACTAACATGTGGATCTTATTATATTCTCTAATTGCAAATTGGATTGGATCACTAGTTCATGATATTGGGGGAAAAATAAAAAGGTCTTGGTTTTAGTTAGGTGACATTCCATGGAGTTTTTAGATCTAATTACTCTTGAATTGCATTTTAGATGTGAAAATGTATTTGGAATGTAATTAGGACTTTGGTTTAACTTACATTGGTGAAATAACTACTCAAATGTTTAGGTAACTTGAGACTAGAATCCTTAAATTAATTGCCCATTTCCTATATGTGCGCATGCATGTTTTAAAATGGGCGATGGTGTGTTTAACATTCAACAATGATAGGAGTTTATCTTTGTGGACATGTGGCATAAAGTATAAGGCAATCTTTGGCGCACATCTCCTTAACAACCCCCAATATGACCCATGTGAACCAACACCCACCAATGCACTAATTATGGACATTATTGGATGAATTGCAACCACCACACCAAAACACTCTAACCAAGTTAATTCCCAAATCTTCCCCCTCCTTCCTACTTCCTTCCCTTCTTTTCTTTTCTCTATCTTTTTGGTTGCTACCATCATTGCCTCTATCCTTTACCCCACTTTCTTTCTTGCCACTATTATCTATATGGAACTTGAAGCTTGGAAAGGAGCCTCATCAAAACTCATGTCTAGAAAAGGAGGAAATAAATGCCTTGCAATTCAAATTGAGTTTTTTTCCCTCCTTCCCCCTCCTTTCCTTCCTACTATTTTCTCTCTTTCCCCCTCACCTTCATGTTCTCTATTCATTTTTTGTTATTATTAACACCCCTTATGACTATTTTTTCCATAGTTATTTGACTTGTTTGATGGTGTAGAGAAAGTTGTGAAGTAGCATCTCTAGTTTTTTCTATTTTTTTTTGGGTTTGTGTACATCAAGTTTGTTAAAAGGGCTTTTAGTTTCTTTTGGTCATGGTTAGGTTGTTTATTATGTTTTATGCATACACCCAATGATGGATCAAATTTCTTTGAATGCCTAAGGCACATGTAAAAATAATGTAGTAAAATATTTAAAATTGATTTGATGGCATCTAATTCATTAAGTTTAGCAAACTATGTGGTACAAATAATAACAACAATATGTGGGTTGTTATGTTCAATTCATCATCATCATTTTCAAAGTTCAATATCTCATTTTATTTCAAAGTTGCAATTTGCTTTATCATATCACAATCCTTTGTATGTCCTCAATGTGATTGAATGCAATATTAGCCATAAAATTACAAAAAATTGCTCTATGTAATGTGGCCAAACTTGCAATACATGCATCCATTTCCATTTTTGCATTTAGATGGCATATATTGAATTTATAATGAAAAATACAAGGAAGAAAAATAAAATAACAACAACAATTTACAATATGTAAGAAAAAGCTTTACAAAACAATAAGAAATCCTAAGAAAATGACTTAACAATGAAGATATTACATTGCCTTAAGAATTTTCCCGTTGTCAATTTAAGCTTTTAGTATTACACAAGGGTATTGCATTTTTCGACCCATCTTTTGTTTAAGCCCCTACTTAGAAAGTGGTTGATAATTTTGTAATGTACCCTAAATGCAAGCATTACAATATACTTTTGTGCAATATTTACATTTGAAGTCCACCTTATATTATTTTTGGAGAGTTAAAGGTTATTGAAATGGAGGATTCCAAAGTTTTTGCAATACCTATATCACTAGTAAAAAAAATGTCATTTGTAGTTGCAAGCAACACTTGCAATTAAAAATCAACTTAGCAACAAATAACAAGTTGCCAATGATGTTGGTCGCAAACAATGGATGAAATATTTTTTCATAGAGTATGAATATGATGATTTTATACATGTATTTAGGGATGAATTCATGTAACTACACTTGCAACTATACTTGCAACTACAATGCACACCAATAGTTTGTTCTCATGTGGTAGCTTAAGAATGCGACATGTGCCATCATTTGGATTTTTTGAAATATTTTTTCAAACAAATATTTCCTTTTTCCTTCAACCATCTGATTAAAACAATTAGATTGTGCCACATGGCAACTTAAGATTGCCCTATAATCATCTAGGGTTAGATTAGGGTTGGACCACTTATGATAGGTATGTGGCATCAAGACTAAGTATAAGCTAGGCCAACTAAAGGTAATTAGCCTAATTTCAAGATAGGCCATTTACTATAGGCCATGTGGCACCTAAGTTAAGCCTAGGTCACCTAGCCATAGGTCTAGCCTAAGTAGGTATGTGACACCACGCTAGTCATTGGTTTTAGGACCTAAGTTAGGAAGATCCACTCACATTGGTGGTTGTTCAAAAAAAATTGTATCTCAAAACCCTAATACACCCATGAGTGTGCTCTAGGGCTAACTTATTTGAGGATTTTTGGTTATAATACAAGTGGCTTTGGTAATTGCAAATAGTCTTTTTGCATTCAAAGTATGGCTTTGATGGTTACTAGGAGGGGTGTGTATATGTATAGGGTGGAAAGTGATTGGTCAGGAGACTTTTGTTGCACTGTTACAAAGTTGGAGTGTGTTTTATGGCAAACTTATTTTTTCATAGACCCCATCAACTTTGGGAGGCTCCAACTTTTGCATTCCTTACCCAATTTGGAATTTGTAAAGGGCTGCTAGTGGTTACACTACTGCCCTACCAAAAGTCTTGAGACATCATGGCCATCAAATGCGTGGTCACTAAACCTTAGCTCTTTGAGTTGCTAAGTGTTCAGTTATCGGCCTATCTGCCTTACTTGTTTTCAAATTTTTGGGCCTTTTCAATCAGTGGAGATGAATTGGCCTTCTATATCGTGTTGGCGTCTAAAAACTCATGCAGGATTTGAGGGTAGACAAGAAATGAGAAATGGAGCTAGTGTTTAAATGAGCTCATGGTAGGTTAAAGATATTTGCACTAGGGCAAATCTGACCATTAGCTTAAGCAGATGGGATTGAAAAGAAATAATTTTGCCTTTTGAATTTATCCATATTTTTGTTCTAATTCCTAATTGAGAATTGTTAACACCTGTTGTGAATTTCCACTTGTGACAACCTTGCAGTGTGAGGGATTATGATTAACAAATTTTAACCTTTAAATATCCCAGACTAATGCCCATGGGCGCTTTGATACGTTGAGTTCAACTAATGGTTGCTTCAAACAATGATGTTATTGGTCAATGTCCACAGATGCATTGAGTAAGAAATTCATTGGTTCTAGCCTTGCAAAGGAAGAAATCAACTCAACAACTTATTTCATTTCCCTGGAGCAATTACCATACGTGGCCTGGTTGTTAACATGTTATTGAAAAGAGTTCAAAAAATATTATACAATTTTGGGCTACTATTCACAAATATAATTGTATTGCAAACAATAAATTATCTGAATATGTGAGACACATAGTTACCTGAATAGTCCTACACACTTGCACCTTCCTTATTATATCATAAACTAAGAATTGATATTTCAACTATGAATTTTTTTGGAAGTACTTGAAAGATTAAGGCATTTGGAAACACTCAAAGCATAGAACCAAACTATTCTGAATGTCACATGGTTCTATGCAACATTGGGCTATTTGTTGAACTGTGTTGTCAAGTCAACAACCATGCTTTTTGAGCTTTTCCTGTTGTCTTGTGATTGCAATGGTGCACAACTGTAATGACTCAACCCTATATGTTAACATTCCAAAAACAAGATCATGACAAACCTCAAGATGAGCATCAATCAGAAAAACCTGCTGGCAACATTTGATACTGTGATTTCTGATTAATCATCTATATGTTATCTCAGCAAAGCATAACTGTACCCCTCCAAAGAATACAGGCCTTGTCAACCCTGCTGTAGTTTTGCATGATATCAGCCTTCAAAGTATCAGCCTCGGTCATGTATGCAGTACTTATCTTACAAGTAAGCTCGCTGCAATTCACTCTAAACGTGTGAACTGTCATCCTGATTATAGTACACACAAGAGCAGTGCATGTACACCAGTTTTTCTTCTCATCCCCTACAATTGATAGTTGACGGTGCTTTGCCTGGGTATTACATTGATGGAAGAACCTGATTCCTAGTCATCCAGTCTTGTGTGACTAATGATAATGAGCTGTATCTACAAGCAGCTGCAAGATGGACACCAAGATGTCTGACACATGTATGAGGCTGCATTGACAAGCAAGCATTGAGATATCAAACCACATTGGACCAAGCACCCTCAATCCCAAGCCTCCTTATTTGCAGAGCATGAATAGCTAATGCTCTGTCATGGCAAAAACCCAGATCCTTGTAGGCTTGCTGGCCCAGACATTGAAAGTTGGTCCTTATAAGCTGGCTGTGAGTGTGACTGCTGGTTGTTGATCTGACCCTGGGTGAAGTTTGATTGTCCCATTGCCTGTCCCAGAACCTGAGATGCTCCACCTGTTACTGCACCTGTCGCAGGTGCTTGTTGGCCACTAGATGATAACTGTGGCTTGAACACCACCATATCCTGCTACATTGGCATTGTCGCACCATAAATGCAGAGAACAGCTCAATGATGAATGCATAATGGAGAGAAACTCAAATGACTTACAACTGAGGGAAGGATATTTATAAGGATATTTATGTTCTTGAAAATCTTCTCTGCTGTCTGAAAGTGGGCTATATATTGAATTAACTAAGAATTAGGTTCCCTAAAAATTCTCAAAACTAACCTCTTATAAGTAACAAGACCTAGATGTGCAAAGGGCATGCACATGGACAGTGAGGAAAAGAGGTATTACCCCTGGAAATAGCATGCCAATCATACGGCCAGGCTTGTCAGTGCTGGCCAAGAGTAGAGTCTGTGATGGTAGTTGAATCACTGCACACTGCACCCCAAACATGCCATGTAAGCAAATATCCACTCAGAGCCAGTGCAATTAAGAAACAAAAATTTCTTGATCCTACAATCCTACGTACCAATTTTTTTTCAGCAAGTTGAACAAGGAAGCCATGTTGGGAAAGTGGACGAAACACTAATAACTCTGCCTTGCCTTGGTAATCCCTGCAATCACCAACCCAAACTGTGGGTTACCAGTTGATCTGATTGACTTTTAGTAGGTAGACTTCAATAAACAGCACACTTCAGACAGCTGACAAGATTGAATGCAAAATTACAATCGACAACAACCAAAAGTACTTCTGACACCAATAGGTGTGGGTAAGTGGCATACTTGCTTTGCATATAATTCTGATCAATCAGACGCACTATTTGCATGGTGGTTGGCCAATCAGCAGATAACCTGTCACATTCTCATGTCAAAAACAATTATAACATCAGGCTTCCATGGCAACATTGCAATGGCACTTTACTGTCTGCCTTGTAATCATAGAAAGAAGCCTTCCAATCATCCACACTAAAGGATTTTTTTCACTTCATACTTCCAGTTGCATCAGTACATGTGCACATATAATCACAACTCTAAAAATCCCTTAAGTCTTTCCTTTCATGCTAGAATACATGCTTGCTGAGTTTTCAGGATTAATCATACTGTTGAATAGAATTGCACTATAATTGGACTAGCAGTTGTAACCCCTAGTTCTTAGTTTTTGCAAGCAAATTTACTGGGTTGCATCAATTTAAGGCTGTGTTGAACTCCTAGTTTTTCTCATGTGTGATAAAAGTAGCAGTTAGACAATTAGTCTAGCACTCCCACATCAAAATATGAACACACTGATCACAGGAAACTGGACAAATCTGCAGACAGGCAAGAGATACAAAAAAGAGTACACATACTTTTCAGGGGAAGATGTCTGTCGGTAGCCCTGGTCACATGCAAAAAAAAAAAAAAAAAAAAAGAAAAAGAAACAAACAAAAATGGAAAATTTATAAAAAAGGAATGGAAACAAATGAAACAAGGAAATGGAAATATAATAAAATAATTTTAAAAGAAAAAAAAA
>Ga0209208_10000569_pt1 | contig 48669 bp, 48 predicted proteins | sample S1TSphfallax_3_FD_187694 | JGI IMG/M metagenome (GOLD analysis project Ga0209208, IMG submission 187694) | Host-associated microbial communities from peat moss isolated from Minnesota, USA - S1T2_Fd - Sphagnum fallax MG (SPAdes) (version 2) | ecosystem: Host-associated > Plants > Peat moss >...
AACTCAAAGAAGAATTATGGAAACTCAAATATTATTTCACCCAAGCAAAAATACAATCAAACACAGGCTCAAACTCAAAGAAGAATTATGGAAACTCAAATATTATTTCACCCAAGCAAAAATACAATCAAACACAGGCTCAAACTCAAAGAAGAATTATGGAAACTCAAATATTATTTCACCCAAGCAAAAATAGAATCTTCAAAACATCCTCTAAAAGAAACCCAAAATAAACCCTTCAAGATATCATTATAACTTTGTAACTAAATCTCAAGTTTCAACACAAAAGCCAAAATAATCATCTTTCAAAAATCCTCATATCAAAATAGACCTTGGTATTATTATTATTATTACCTAGTAGGGGCCAAAATCCATTAAGCTGCTATATACTGTATAATAATAATGAATCTAAACACAATATCCTTGCCTTCCTTGGTTGGCAAGGCCAATAAAAGAAGCCCCATGGCCAAGTGCTTTACTGAGCATAAAATATAAAGACTTGTGCCCCCCAAAAAAAAAAATTCTCCATGATACCCAATGGGTATATACATATATAATTTTTTTTTAAAAATAAAATTTAATCTTCACCATTGCACACATTCTGTTTTTTTCAAAATTGCAAAATGCAATTTTTTTTTTCATTTTGACCTCTCTCTCTTAAAAATACAAACCTCATAACTTTCTTATTTCTTATTCATTTAAAATGATTTAAAGTGCTATAGGAGCACCAGCTGAAGTTCTACAAATCACCAGCTTATCTACCCTAATTAGTTAAGGGGGTGTGCCCACAATTGTTTATTTATTTATTTTTATTTTTAATTTTTTAATTTTTTGGGGTGGGGGAAGAAGGAGCCATTTCATTGGCCCATCACCAACATTGCATCCTGCCATTTATTTATTTATTTATTGACATCCCAGGTGGCCCCTTGGGTGGGGTCTTCCAGTTATGGCAAACTCTGTGAGTGTGGTTGGTGAGTCTGCCCTGCCTGCCCTTGAGTGAGTGCAAGTACCTTGACCCCACCTAAACCAGCTCCTATCTGTGCAACAATGGATGGAATTCCACACTTTCATTCATTTGTGGCTGGATGAACTAATATTACCTGAATTGAATACCTATGTGATATCACACTCCACCTTGGTAACCTACATATAGATGGATGGATGGATAGATGGATGGATGGATGAATAGATGGATGGATGGATGAATGGATGAATGGAACCCCATTATGATTTAGTTATGGTTGAACCTACTCCAAGTAACTTGGTGTGGTTGAAGAGCTCATTCAACTTGGTGAGCTACTCCAACTTGGTAACCTACTTGTGAAAACCATCTTCTCACCCTCCTCCCACCACCTACCTCTCCCATCACAAGATCAATTGTAAGGTCTCACTCTTCCTTTCATTGTTATGCTATTTGTTAATCACTAGCAACAAAGAAGGGAAAGGAAGCAATCCTAGGCTCAAGTCATCTTCAACAAGAGGAAAGGGAGATTGGGTAATATGAGGGTTGTATAAGAGTTATCATTGGAAGTCATCCCTAGTTTGAGCTTCTTTTTGTTGTTTCATGCCCTATTTTTGTTCTATCCTTAAAATCGCCCACATTGGGGATGAAATTTCAAGACATCATGGAACTAATTTGCTTTTGCCCTTTCAAAATCTCATCCTCCCCATAAAGTTGGGATGGGTATTGACAAATCTTTTAGTTTAATGTGAACAATTGAATTTTTTTCCCATAAGACACCTATTTGAATGAACCATCAATATCTTGTGCATAGAGTTAAAATATTCCCATATCAAAACATGCACTCAAATGAACCTTCAGATGATGTGCTTATATCATTTCTTATGACAAGTTACAAGGAGCACTTGTAGATTTGAAATGCATACACAAGCAAGGCATCATCAAGCTAGGATGTGGCTAATTGGGGATTGAGTTGCAAATTAAAAATAAGAGGGGTCTTTGAAGGGGTTGGGACCAAAATTGGAATTGAGGCTTGGGAGTGATGTATGTAGTTTATGCTTGCTCTAAATGATTTTGGATGGCTTTAAGGGATAAAAGAGAGGATCATTCTTCACATGGAGTTCATGATTGGGAAATGAAACCATGTTCATAAAAGTTTGGAACTTCATTGTAATTCTATGTGTACATTTTCAAATTTGTTTATAATGTGCATGAAAACATATTGTTAAATATTGATGATTTTGATGGATGGGAGTTTTATGTTTTTTTCAAAGTGAATTGAAAACACTAATAATAAAGTTGCAAATTGATATTGAGAATTATTGTTCAAGGTGCCTAAGATTGGTTGATATTTGAAATTGAAAATATAAAAATAGTGGAAATGGAACATATCAAATTGTTTTGGTAACATGTCACAAAAGTGGCTTATTACATGAACAATCACTTAGGGGAGAAAAAAGTCACTTAAATGACACATTGCAAGTCTTCTTGCAAAATCCATGACATCATGACTAAGCTTACCAACCATTATCATGACCTTCACAAGCAAGGTTCCTCAACAATGGCTTTTTTTCAAAGATTTTTCATATTCATTTCTTCTTCTAAAACATACAAATGTGATAGTGGTATTAGAACACGGTTTTAATTTGAAAACCAAAATGAATCATGAACCCCTAAAGTTACAAAAGTGACACAATAAAACATAGGTGTTATCATTTTTTTTTTGGAAGGGTATCAATGTCCAACTCAAACATATTTGTACGTTGGTCCATCCATCAAAGCATGTCACCAATGGATTCAAGTTGTATGGTGATTGTAAAAGTAAAATGTTTGGCAAAAATATTAAAAATGTTAATTATCATGACATGTGATTTCTATCAAGCATTTCTTGTGAAAAAAATTGGATATTTCAAAATATTAAAAAAATGTTAATGCATTAATATTAAAATTTGCAAGCATATGTCCAATGTTATGAATTAAATAAAGTTATTTGATAATATTATATGGAAAATTTTTAATTCAAACCTTTTTTGGTTAAATTCACACCCTTTCTTCGCGTCGTGGTCAAGAAACACTGTAGACCAGCAGGCTCTAAAAACAAGACAAGCACGACCAGGGTGTGAATTTAACCAAAACATGTGTGAATTTAAAATTTTCTTATTATATGGTCTTCATAAAAACTTTGAACAAATTTTGTATTACAACAAAAAAATACAAAGAATATTCAATTTTTAAATTTAATTTGTAATCAACAACCAACCAATTTTTCTATTATTCCATATTTATTTTATATAAATAAACTTGTGCACAAAAAAAATGAAAAAATGTTCATTGATACATTAAGTTTCACATTTATTTTCAAAACAATAGACATTAATCATTAATCATGTTCACCAATTTATAAACTTTCAAACAATCCAATTAAAACTATAGGTTTGCATTTTACAATTCATATAAAGAAATATATGTTGGTTGAATTATGTGTTGGTAACTATGCAACATATGATGGTCTTGTGAATATAACATCAACAACATATTGTGACAAAACCATTATATGAATAATGTTTGAAAGTTCTAAAATTGGAACACTAACAAAAATAAAAAATAAAATTATTATTACAACAATAACATTGAATCAAAATGGACACCAATTGAATTTATCATCAAAGATATAAGAGTTGATAAATTTTAATTATTTATCATAACATGGATTCAATTTTCAACTTGTAGTAGGAAGAATCATGCATTATCATTAAGGATTATCATTAGATGAATTGGCTTTTAAATCTCTTATTAATGTTAAAATATAAGGGTTAACATATATAACATTATCTTGCATTTGAATTAAAAAAAAAAGTTTTTTGTAAAAAAAAAATGGCAACTTGGATACCAATAATTCCTCAATTAAGAAAGTACATAATTTTCATGTGATTATACAAGCCTTGAATACAATTTTTTTATGTTAACATTACAAAGACATCAACCATGATCATGACTTTCAAATGTTTCATATCTTATATTTTATAAAAATAAGAATATACCATACATCAATAGATGTGCACAAATTTATAAATTCATTGAAATATTCATATATTTCAATTCATAATCATCATGGATTAGGGTGCCTACAATGTAAAGTAAACAATTCCTACTCCTTGTCACAAAAAAAAAAGGTAGCCATAAACATGTTTGAATGTATTGAAAGTAGAAATGTTTTTAAATTTAATGATCAACATGAGGATATTTTTTAATTTCACAATGATGTTGATTAATCACATATTTAATATGCATTCAAATAGATATATTCAAATAGTTATCCAAACTTGTACAAGTAGGTGAAAATAAGTGAATTATTGAATATTCTCCATTTTCAACATGATGTAGCTTTAAAATGTACTTGTAAATTCTCAACATTTAAACATTATAATAAAATACATCAAAGTTCTAATGGAAAAATATGTTTAAACTCAATTCAACTAATCATTTTTCAAACATACTTGTTACCTATTTTATTCTACCAAAGTTTCTCAAATTTTGTAATCACTTCATTATTATGTTATTTAAATTTTTTAAAAAATTACTATTTTTTTACTTTTGTAAAAAAATGGACCATTTTTTTATTGTCTTTTTATACTATTTTTGGGTTTATTTTACCATGTTTTCACCCGTTAATGATGATTTATTACATACAAATGCACTTAAATTCTTTTGATACAATAACTAGTGATGGTTCAAAATATATAATAAAATTAAAATTTTTAAATATTAATATTAAAATATATATTGCATGTGTATAAAGCTCATTCGTATTTAATTTCTACAATCCTAAACAAGCTTAAAATTGTAATTCAACATTTTTTTTCAAACATTGTCCAATCATCATAATGGAAGATTTTAATGTTGACATTTAAAAAGACAATAGCCATGTAAAAATTGAACAAAAAAATTAGATCTCATAAATAAATAAAAATAAAAATCATAACTTAATGAAAACATCACAAAAGTTGGATTTCAATTAAACCATATATGGACAAAAGCCTTTGGAAATGAATGTAAATATGGTGTAACATAAGCATATTGGCCAAAATTTGACAAATTAATTTATATTGCATTCAAATTACCAAACACATTTCTTATGTATAACAAAAATAACCATTAATGTCTCCATTTTTTTTAATGTGTAGCATATGAATGTTGCATTTTCCATCTAATTAATGGCACCCAAAATGGTGGCACCTTGTGACTTACGTTTATATATTTTGATTAGTTTTCATAAACCATGCGCAAGCAAAAAATCATAATTATCAACAACAAGACACCAAAAAAATTGGATGTTTTTTTTAATTCACATTTACACCCATAAAAAACACGACAATCAAACACCTTTCATGAAAAATCCTAAAACCAAAATATGACAACAAAAATTACAAGAAATGTCAAATTCTTAAATTTGAAAGTGAAATGAGATTAAAAATTAAATGAAAAACTTTCTCAACTCTTTTCATCAAAATTATATCCATTCATTACTAATGTTTTTTTTCAAACATCTAAATATTTAGTTTTTACCTTGTGCACATTATGAAAAATTATTTACATTTTTTTAAAAATAAAAAAACTTGGATTGAATTTTCACACAACATCTTTATTTAGAACTTTATGCTCAATTGTATAATTATAGGAAAGGCAATGGAAGTATATAACCAAAATATGGCTAAATTATTTTCCGGATGATCGCCACTTTGACTACATCACAAAATCCTGCAAAGAAAAAGCCTGTGAGTAAAAAAACAAAGCAAGGATTTTTTGTGTTTTTGTTTTCTACTTTCATATCTAGTATGTAGCCAAAATATGGCTAAATTATTTTCCAGATGATCGCCACTTTGACTAGGTACCCTAAACCCTAAACCCCGAACCCCGCTCAGAAAATCCTTGTCAACGTCGGAAAGCGCTACGAAGATAATGGGCGCGGCGAGTGGAGGAGGAGTGCGACGTCGCACCACCCAACACAAAATTCGTCGTCGGATTGCAAAATTGCCGATCCCATGACCACGTAAGTAACGGGGACCGTGTGTGGTTGAATCGGAGATTGAGTGTCCAGTCTCTCTCGGCCCGCAGTTCTCAACAACCTACGGACGGACTGACTGGCTGACTGAAGGCATCGACCGTTCGTCCTTGCTCCACCACCAGGTCCAAGAATTGTAGCTCCAGGCATTCAGGCAGGCAGGCAAGCAAGCAGGAGAAAAACCCAACCCAGAAAGACAAAATAAAACTCCAGGTGGGCTATTATCTCTTTTCTTGTGTTTTTGTTTTTGGAAATTGGGGTTTTTGGCCCTTTGGAAATTCTCTTTCTCTGCTGCTGCTGCTGCTGTCCCTCTCTCTGAGATTGGTTTTTCTTTTCGGAGAAGCCCTCAGAGCTCTCACTACTTCTACTACTGTCACAATTGTAATCCAATTTCGTGAAGAAAGTTGTGCAAGGATTGTTTGTTGGGTGGGGGTGTGTATGGGGATGGGGTGAAGGAAGGAAGGAAGGAAGCTTTATTGCCAGACTTCTGTTTGTTTCTTTTCTTCCAGTTTGCTATGTATATGTCTATATCTTGAACCCTGAACCAATATAACTAACAACGCAAGTCACAAAACTCAAGATGTGTTGCAATATGTATATGTATTAGAGCTCTATTACGTTCAGAATTGAGCTGAATTGGCATGTCCATTGATGATGGCAAGAAGAATGAAGGCAAACCTTGATGGTGCAATTCTTCCTCCTTGTACACAAAAGCAGTCAATCAAGCTTCCCATAGTCATGAAAAATCTCTTCGCCTCATTTGATTTGTTATGTACAGCTTGAAGTTTTTTTCTGGCTCTGCTGGAGAATTCTTATGCATCTCATCAGAAGAGTTTACTACTGCTCTTGTGCCACAAATTGTGAAGCTAGGAGGAATGATTTGTGGGGCTCCCCACCTTGACCTAATTTTCGAAGCAGCTTGCAATGAGCATTTTGTCATTAGGGTTTGTCATTAGAGTATCCCTGGTGTAATTGGGTTAACAGAAATCTTTAGAAACCATGTTCTCTATATGGGTTGGCATGTATCTGTTGATCACTGATTTTATTTTGTAGTAAAAAACCTTTGCAGGATTTGCGGGTTGGGTGAGCTCAATCAATTGATCTCTGTGCCTGCCATTGTCAAAGGGAGTTCATCTTCGCTGCTGCAGTTTATTTTTAGTCTTTACTCAATGGCAGCTGCTCAGTTTAAGTCTTCTCTTTCAATTCCCAGTGCGACCATAGCTTCATCATGCTCGAGTCTTGACCACAGCCGAAAAAGAAGAAGAAGCAGAACAGAAGTGAAAGAGGTAATTGGACTCCGGGGGCCAAGTTTGTTGTTGCCACTCAAGTTGTTTCTGAGCAGTTCCTCAAACCAGGTACAGAATCCAGCAAGGAAGTCTGGTGTCTTGGACCCACTGCTGGGCGTCAGGTGTGCATTGGCTTCTTCTCCATCTCCTGGGTCAGACAATGCCAAAATTGGTGCACCACCTTCTTCTAATGGAACTGGTGCATCACGGATGGTTCCTATTGAAGTAGCTCTGAAAGGCCGTGTCAGCACACTTCCCGTCAGCAAATCTGAGTATTCTGGCAAAGGTTCCACTGCTGCCACTTTGAGTCTCCAGTCCGAGTCTTGTCTTCATCATTGCTTCAGAACAATAGTTATTGGATTGATTGGATCTTCATCCTTTGTATGTGAAAACAGACCACCGGTCAACCACTGAGAGCTAATTTCTATCCCTTGCTTCAAAGTCTGTTGTACTTTTTCCATCACAAGAATTGGTGGTTGTTTCTCTGTAGGTAAAGTTGGGAGCTTGCCAAATGGAGCTGCAAATGGACCCAGCAATGGTGCTGCAAGGAAATCCTCAAACAGTGCTGCAAAGAAACTCTCAAATGGTGCTGCTACTACTGCTGCTGTGGCCATAAATAGCAGCATGAATGGGAATGCCAAGGTGTTGACACAGGATTTGAAAGCAAATTCCAGTACAGGAATGGTGATATCAACCGCACGTCCCAAGACAAAGCTTGTACAGGCACCCATAGATGTATCCATCTCTAAGGATTCTGTGAGGGTTTTGCCTTCAGATGAGGGGTTTAGCTGGTCAAAGGAAAGCTATAGCGCAACACAAAGGCAGATTGATATATGGAGTTTTGTGCTTGCTTTACGAGCCCAGATTTGGCTACTGGATGCGAAATGGACATACATTGGCGGGTTCACTGAAGATAAACAGGTCAATACTGTTCTTGATTTTCATTGGATGTCAAACTCTTTCTCCTTATAAAACTGCTTTCCCCTCATGTTTTACATCAGATTTTCTGTGACTGCAAAACCCTGACATGATCACTTGACTACAGAAAGTACGGAGGCGCAGAACAGCAGCATGGGTAAGGGAAAAAATCTTGCAGCTTGGACCTACATTCATTAAGCTTGGTCAACTATCGTCAACGAGATCAGACCTTTTCCCAGCTGAGTTTGTTGAAGAGCTTTCCAAGCTTCAGGTACTCATCCCATTGATGCTCATGTGTTGTTGATGAGCTTGATGGATTTGTTGGTTTGGGATTTTATTCCATGCCCCTTTTGCACAGAAAAGAATGCATAACAAAGAGTGTTTGCAGAGCGGGGGGAATTGAAGATGCAAGGCTTTTATGCATCTAAGTTTCTAAATATCAAAAATTTGTAATCCCACCTGATGTTATTTATAGCATTTACAAATCTGCTGCCCTAGACTGTGTTTGAACAAGGTAGAATTTTTCTGATTAGGGACTAATTCATCCGTGGCTGTTGGGTTGTTGTTTTTATTTGGTTTTTGAAGGATCGGGTTCCAGCTTTTTCAGCTGAAAAGGCAACAGTGTTTATTGAGAAAGAGCTAGGACAGCCAGTGGATGTGCTGTTTAGACAATTTGAGCCTCAACCCCTTGCTGCCGCAAGTCTTGGCCAGGTTCTTAGCAAACAAACCCGAAAGAATTAGTATTGGTTATTTCTTGTCATCGTTGATAAACAGGATGAGATTAATTGAGGTCCTTTCTGGTTATTCTTGTCATCTCTGAGAAACAGGATGAGGTTCATTGAGGTCCTTTCTGTCTCATGCTTGCATGAAAATTGCATACAGGTACACAGAGCAATACTGCCTAATGGGGAACAAGTTGTGGTAAAAGTTCAGAGACCGGGTTTGAAGAAGCTTTTTGACATTGATTTGGGTGAGAAGCTTTTGGTTGAAGCTTTTTTCATTTGGGTTTTTGGGGTTTGAAATGAAGTTCTTTCTCCAAGTTGGAATTTTGATTGCTTGATAAATTGGGGATTCTTGATGTTGAATTGCATTTTGAGATATGAGTTTCACTCTTATGAATTCTCTCATATTGTGACTAAAAAGGTGGGTCTGTTGTGCAGGAAATATGAAGGTGATTGCTGAATATTTTCAGAACAGTGAGTCAATGGGAGGTCCAACAAGAGACTGGGTTGGCATCTATGAAGAGTGTTCAACGTAAGAAGCACACAATTCAACCTCTGCAATTGTTGCAAAAGATTTCGTCTTTCTCTTGTAGTGAAGGAGGGATAGCAGATGGGGTTTACTGAGTGTTGTCATCATCTTCATTGAACAGGATTCTGTATCAGGAAATTGACTACCTTAATGAAGCCTCCAATGCAGATAGGTTTAGACGTGACTTTCGCAACCAAAACTGGGTCCGAGTTCCTGTAAGTTTCTCTTCCAAAAGTGGGTCGAAGTTCCTGTATGTTTTCATTTTGTCTTGCATCCAAAAGTGGGTTCAAGTTCCTGTACATTTCTCTTTTTGGTCTTGCATCCAAAATTGAGTCCGAGTTCCCATACTTTTCTCTTTTCTCTGGCATCCAAAAGTGGGTCTGAGTTCCTGTACATATTCTTTTTCTCTTGCATCCAAAAATGGTTCTGAGTCCCTCTATGATTTCTTTCTCTTCTGGAAAGGCTAGGAATATTGCTCATGCCTTTTGAGCATAATCACAGCAAGTCTACTACTGAGGAAGATTGAGTGTTTTGTTTGTTACATATTAACCTTGTGTTTCACTGTCATCCTGAAGAGTAGCATCAGGGAATTGAAAAGGGAATTGCAGTGTTTCTTTTTTCAATTCCCTGATGGAACCATAGTGGTAAGCATCCCTAGGCAGATTTCAACTTAACTGGCGACTCTTTTCTAGACAACTCATAAATCTGTAGCCAGTACACATGAATGTGGAAACACCCTTCCCAAAAAACCAGTTCTCTGCCACAATTTGACAAATTTTTTAATAAAAAAGGGGAATTTGCAACAGAATATTCCCTTTTCAGAAAACTGTGTCACCTTTTTTCGATTTGTCTCCAAAAAAAATTCACTGATCAGGTGGTGTCCAGAACAGATGTCCAATGGAAGACTTTTGTCAGGTGTACAATGTTCCAAGTGTTTTTACTTTGATATTGTGTTGAGTTTGCAGCAAGTATATTGGGACTATGTATCCGAAAAGGTGTTGGTACTTGAGTACCTGCCAGGTATTGAAACATATCCATTTGTCTCCTGTATCCATTGATTGAACCACAGTTAGATCTGTTAATGAATCACAGACAAGTCTCAAATCTTTTTTTTTCCTGATTCTTTAGACTATCTTACTGCTGTTATGTGTGCCTTATGCTGCAGGTATAAAGATCAACAATCTGGCAGAGCTGGATGCAGGTGGTTTTGATCGTCCAAAGATCGCAAGTCTTGCTATAGAGGCCTATCTCATCCAGGTTCAGTTGCTGATCCAGAGCATCATCAGACTGGATACTTCCATAACTGTGTTTGTTATAGCTCCCATGTATCGACTCACTAAGACGCTGTCTCTCTATCAACTTTCTTTGTTTTGACTGCAGATATTAAGGACAGGATTCTTTCATGCAGACCCACATCCTGGTAACCTGGCAATAGCTGCTGATGGCTCTCTCATCTACTATGATTTTGGCATGATGGGTGAAATCAAAGAGTTTACAAGGGAAAAGCTACTGCAGATGTTCTATGCTGTTTATGAAAAAGATGCAAAGAAAATCATTCAAGCACTTATTGAGTTGGGTGCACTGGTGCCGACTGGAGACATGGGATCTGTAAGTGACCAAAAATAAAATAAAATCAGCTCTTGCCGATTTTTTTTTGTGGGTGCTGATCTTCACTTCACAAAACAGTGGCCAATGAAGGGAGGTGATGCAGGTTCAGCACCAGAGGGTTGAGAGATCAACACTTGAAAGATGGTCTTACATTCCATTTCTTCCTGTTCTGTAGGTGAGAAGATCTGTGCAGTACTTTCTGGACAACTTGATGGATCAAAAGCCTGACCAAGCAGCCACATTTTCAGCAATTGGGGAGGTAGGTTGTTAATACTTCCACCTGTGCATTGACCACCTGCTGCACTTTTTGGGGAATTCAAACGCATCTGTTTCTTCTATTGGAGGGTGGTATAGAGATACTGTACATTGCATAGCTAGTTGATGGTCTTTGATGAAACTGGACTGAAAGTATTTTGTTGTTGTCATTGGTGGCAGGACTTGTTTGCCATTGCAACAGATCAACCATTCCGTTTCCCAGCCACATTCACATTTGTGCTTCGGGCATTTTCCACTCTGGAAGGTGTGTGCACTCACTCTCTTACTGTACTCACTGTTCCTTGTTGCTACTCCTTGCTGTAGCTGTCCTTCAAGCCTCATACAGTACCTACTGCTCCTTATTGTTTCTCCTTGCTGTACCTGCCCTTCAAGCCTCCTAGTATATCTTTGCAATTCTGTAGAAAATGGATGCTGGGTGTTTTCTTAGGATGTATGTTATGGTTACATAAGCTCCAGAAAGGCTGTTTGGGTTTTGTGGGTTTCTTTCTGCTCCAATCCATGTGCTGTTGTATGATGCAACTCCAGGTAAAGCTTGTGAGCACCTTGGTTGGATTTTTGGTTGAGAGTCCACCAGAAAAGTTAGCAAGTTCTTTTATATAACTGAATGGCAAAATGGATTGTGGGTTCTACACACCTAACTGCTTTTTCGCACATTTCATGTAGGAATCGGGTATATACTGGATCCCAAGTTTTCATTTGCAAAAATTGCTGCTCCTTATGCACAGGTAGTCATTCTTGAAACCCAGTAACTCTGTACTTGCATGAATGTGGAAGTTAACTTCAAAGTTCAGATAAAGAATTAGGTCACCTAAGTCTGCAAATCTGGCACCTTGAACTTGAGAAATAAGTCTTTGCAGAATGTGATGAGACTTTGTGCAGTCATTGTACATGTATGAAAAGTGATGTTGTTTACCAGCTTGGTGGTCTCTTAGCCTTCTGTCTTGTTTTCCACCACAGGAACTGCTGGATGGGCGCAATGGGCAAAGGAATGGACAGTACTTTGTCCAAGAGCTGCAGCGCCAGGCAGCTGATGTATGTACACATCTAAATCACCTCTATCAAAATCAATACTTCTGCAATCATTTTCATAGAAACCCATCATCTCTTTGACATGACTTAACTGCTTGCTAAATTTCATGTGGGCTTTACAGGCAAGAGATGCAGCAGTGGCAATGCCATTGAGGGTGCAGCGTGTGGATGAAGTCATCCGCCAGCTTGAGGCTGGTGACCTCAAGCTCCGAGTTCGTGTCCTTGAGGTAGTTCAGTTTTGAGCACCACCGTCTTGAAGAGAATGTCAAAATTTTAAGATCAATTTGGAAAACTTCACAATTGAATTTAGCTCTGCTGAGTGGGACAGTTCACCAAACTGTAAAGGCTGATGGGAGAATGTGTTGGGGGTGATCCCACAGGCAGAAAGGGCAGCACGGAGGGCATCAATTATGCAAATGGTCACCATCAACGTTGTTGCAGCTGTAGGCTTGCTTAACATTGGAGTCACACTAAGTGCAGCACAGGGAATCACAGCAGTCTCCAATGGATCATTTGTTGGGGCTGGTAAGCCACTCACACTGCATGCATCTTCTTGAGTAGTTTACACTATTGTAGCATCATGGGTGCTAGCCAACATCATGACTGAATCTTCCCATCTCTTCTGGAAATGCAACAAAAACTTAGGATGCAGAGTTCATATAATTGTGTAACAAATTTTGGGCTGATTGGTATATGTTTTATCTGCTCCCACCATCAGGAGCTGATGAAGTCAGTTTTTAGTCATGGCAGCTCCTTACTCCTATTTGTGATCAAGGTTGATGATGGTCTGACACTTTGTGAGTGACTCTCATAAGGTTATGACTGTACTCATTGTCATGTTATCTTCAGATCATTGTTGTGGAGATTTCTCTGTCATTTCATAGATTTAATATTACTGTAGGTGTCATGAATCTAAGTTCAAAGACAGCTATTGTTACATCCTATTTTTGATCGGACAGGTGATTTCATAGGAGGAAAGATCCCCTGCAACTAAGTATGTACCCATAAGCAGCCCCAACATATGGTGCAAAGGGTTCAAAAGGTTTAGGGCTTAGGGTATGATGCAAAAGATTCAAGAGCTATGGTTTAGTGTTTAGAGAAGAGCTAGGCTTTAAGGTTTAGAGAACTTCATCACATATATTGAAACATGTTGGGGGTTCATGGGTGGGTGGTAAAATCAGGTGTTTTCTTGCTTCTTCTGGTGCAAAGCGTGAGGCGGATACAGAACCTTGACAAGTTTGAGAAGATGATTTAATAAGGTATAGTGTTCAGTATGTGGATATAAAAATACCCAATTTTAGTTTTCTGTTCAAGACAAAGGCTTAATTTATTTCTTAGTGGCGTTTTGGCAGGGGGTTTATAAAGAGGTTGAAGCAGTTCATATTGAGCTGTGTACCATTCTTTTCATTGCACATAGGATACCAACGCAAGCAACCATGCTTGAGTTTAATGAAAATTATTCTGATTTTCTATGTAGCCCTTCCACTTCAAAAAGTAGTCCACAATGAGACATGCATTGTAAACATGTAACATTTATTGTGCTCAAATCTGAATTTATGATTAAAATGGCCTTCAAATTGTGCTCTTCAAAATCTGGTCTCAGTGCTGCTCCATATCTCGTAGTATTGTTGCGATAATACTCATGGTAGCAAACCTACCATGTGGTGAAATTTTGACACCCATTTTCATTCCCAACTAAACCCAAGAAGAATGGCTCAAAATAAACACTTGAAATGATATGAAAATAACTGACTGTAAATCTGCCAGTTCTTTACCAGTTCATTCATGAGAACTGCTGGTTCTTTCTGAAGAAAACCAAGTTATAAAAGAGAAAAATGCATTCCATACAGATACACAGTGATGCACAAGATATTATCACGCAATGAATAGTATCATGTAATTGCAGCAAAATTGTGCATGGAAATACAAGAAAGTTGTTCTCCAACTCTGCACATCCTACCACATTGTTCTAGCACTGCATAGAAAGAAGTAACATGTTGATCAAGAAGAGCACCAAAACATAACGAGTCCAGGAGCGTCGCACAAGAAGAGCACCAAAACATAACGAGTCCAGGAGCGTTGCACAAGAAGAGCACCAAAACATAACCAGTCCAAGAGCATCGCAGAGGAAACTAATCAATGGTGGAGAAAAACATGTAGCAGAGGGCACCAAAACATAAGCAATCCAAGAACGTCATTGAGGAAACTAAACAGTGGTGGATAAAAACATGCAGTAGAGAGGGTAGTAAACTAATTAGTGGTGGAGAAAAACATGCAAAGAAATTGTAAACTAATTAGTGGCGGAGATTAGTGCTGAAGAAAAACATGCAGCAGAGAAGGTAGTAAAATTATCAGTAGCATGCAACAGGGAAGGTAGTAAACTAATAAGTGGTGGAGAAAAACATGTAGAGAGATTGTAGTAAACAAACACAAAAATCGAATAAGAGATTGATGGCTGGAACCATCACAGGGGACACAAAATGGGTAGGCTGAAGAAAGGCCAAAAGATGCAAAGCTCATAGGAACCAAAAAAAAAAAAGGGAAAGAGCTAGTCCCTTTCATGGTAGGAAGTTATTTCACCCATGGCCTCTCCAATATCACCTACATGCAAATCGTGAGATCTAATAATAATGGGAGGTCTTACTTGTCAATGCAATTTTCCTCTCTATAGCAAATGTTAAAGCATGTTGAAAAACAATATTAACATATCACTTGAACAATTGAAAGCAAAAGTACAATGACCAATGATTTCTCAATTGTTTATTGTGGAAAAGATGGACACACTCCTTGATGAAATGATCTAAATCATGTTTGAGTATGTCGTGCACCTCCATGGTCATTGAAATAAAGTGGTGCCCTTCATGAAGTCCTTTATACTTACAGATCTTAACAATTGTGCTAAGTTTCATAGTTGCACTTGCTAGTTAACTAATGACACTCGCAGCCATTGTCTTTTGCATTAGGTTAATAACCATTACATTGATGACAAAAACTTGGTCTTTTCAAATCATGTAAATATTGATTTGTATTGAAACTCCTAATGTAAAGGTGTACCATTGTTCTCTCTGTACATTGTGTTCACTTTCCAAGTGAGGACATACATGACATTTCAGATGGTGTCATGTGTGGTTATTTAATTTCCAAACAAGCAACGAGCTAAGTGCATGTTAGATATATCGAACCCGTGTTCACATTCACACATCAGAAAACTAGATACTAAAAACTAAATCAAATTGAGATGAAAATACAATGTTGAAATGAAATAGAATGTGTGACGCAAAACAAATCATATATATTAATTCACTTGGTCTGTCAGTCTGTGGCAGGGCTTGGGAAGGGGCAAGCTGGGCACGGACTAGGCACGAGCACGGGCGAGAACTGAGCACGGACTGGACACGGGCACGAACATGAGCGAGCAGGACACGAGCGAATTGTGTCCGAATGTCACTGATACCCACTAGTAAATAGATGGTTTAACAACCAACCATAATTTTGCTCCCTTGCCCAAATAACAATGAATGCGAACTATAAATGTTAAAAAAATGAAATCATTTTTCAAAATAGACCTAAAAGATATGTCATGATGTATGTACATTAAAAATGCATGTAGACCTAAAACACCAATGTAGTAAACAAATCAGTGGCGGAGATCAATGACAAAAAAAATTGCAATAAAGAGAAAGTAATAGCATCAAGTAATCATGCCTATCAAAACACCTTGCACTAGTACATGGATGAATGAACTTCTTCACTCCCACTCATTCAGGCAGTAACGAGTGCAGGATGCTATTCGTCTTCTTCTTGTGAGAAAAACCAAAAAAATGCTCTCAACTTGAGAAAGTCTAAGAAGAAGCTCCAATTGCCTCTCATGTTTCTGCTCTTAAAAGGGAATAGAAAGAAGCCTTTGATGCAATCCCAAACTGCCTACGTAAGTAACGCGTCTTCTCTATTGACAGTGCCTTTGTCAACAGGTGAGCAATCTGATCTGCTTTAGGGATGTAATGAACATCAATCTCCTGGGATTGATGTCTTTCTCGAATGTAATGCTACTGCAACTCAATGTGTTTAGTGCGGCGATGGAATTCCGGATTCTTCACCAAACGGACTGCACTTTGGTTATCACAGAAAATAGACGTAGGATTTATTTGTGGCACGCCGATTCTTGACACTGGCCGTCGTAACCAAATAGCATCATCTCTGGTTGCTTGCTGCACACGCTAAAAGATATTTGGCCTCTGTAGTGAAACGTGTTGTGCATGTTTGCTTCTTTACTGCACCACCACACTATGGCTCCATTCCCAAATGTGAAAACATTTCATGTGCGAGACTTGCAATCATTTTGATCTCCTGCAAAGTCTGCATTACAAAATACTTTGAAATGATTGTCAGTATTTGTGCCCCTATACATAAATGCCACATCTTTTCTCCCATCAAGATAACGCAAAATGCGTTTCACTGCTACCCAATGCACTTGAGTCGATCGCTCCGTGAATTGCGCCGCAAGCTCACAGCATAGGCTATGTCTGGTCTTGTAAGCGTCCTGGCATGCGTAAGGCATCTTATTGCCTCTTTGTATGGTGCTGAAATTGGTGCATCTTCCTCCGTTGCTACTATCAGATGAATGTTGGGATCTGCCGGAGTTATGGCCGGATTGCAGTTTTGCGAACCAAGATGTTGGATAACACCAGTTATGTATCGTTGCTAGTTGATGAAAAGACTGCGGGTGTTGCGACAGCGCTGCACATCAAAATGTTTTCGCACATATTGCAGCATATCAGTGAGCTTCGACTCATCAATTGAGCAACTGATCCCATCGTCGACGAAAATCCCTGTGACTATTTTGACATGTCCATCACTATGACAGACACATGAATCCGCACTACTTGCCAACCAGATTGTATCTTGTAAGAAACGAGTCAGAGGTGCGATTCCCATTGCCTTGCTGATTGCTTCAGGCCATAGATACTTCATTTGAGTCTGCACACCAACATCGCATCCTTTTCATATCCCTCCGGTTGCTCCATGAAGTTTTCTTCATCCAATTCTCCATACAGGAAGGCTATGCGCACATCATACTGAATCATGTGCATATCACGGGTTGCCACTAAGGCAAATATGCTCCGGATTGAATCATGCTTGATCACAGGGTTGAAAGTTTCGTTGTAGTGAAATCCATGCACTTGGGTGAAACCTTTCGCAACCAGCCTCGCTGTGTACTGCTCTGGAGTCCCATCCATCTTGGTTTGGATTTTGACGACTCGCTTGGACATTGTTGTTTTCCGCCCTGGAGGTAACGCTACTAACTCCCAAGTAGAGTTGAGTAGCAAAGATTTATACTCAGCATCCATTGCTGCTTTCCATTTAGATTCATCATCTGATCGAACAGCCTCCTGGTACGTTCTTGGTTCTATTGGATGAGAATATGTAGAGTACACTTGTGATGCGTATAAATTACCATGGTCCCATTCTCCGTATCTTTTTGGAGCAGCATGTCAGGCTCTCTGTGGTCGTTGAACTAGTTGTTCAACGTTCTCAACGTCGGTAGACTCTTCTTGCTCTGCAAACAATCCCAAATCTACAAATCAAATTGTGCCTTTTCTTCTAAGTATTCATGCTCTGGGATAGCCACGGGAGCTATTCTGTCTTGTGCCCCTAAGTCATCATTTGAGTGATCAGCTCCACCTCTAGCATGATGGTCGTCACCAACACCAACTACACTGCCCTCGTCTCCTGTATCATTTATTGAATGATGGGTTGCACGTCTTGCACCATCATCGACACCAACACCAACTGCACCTGCTAACATCTCCTGTATGCTCATCTCTACCACCACTGACTTCAAGCGCTGTTGCTGCAGGTCCTTGCATTACATGTTCTCCCACTGTAACATGCCAAATATTGTTGTGGATTACTCGAAAAACCTTTGTAATGCTCCTCAAGCTTTACTGATGTGTCTTCATTGAATTCCACACCTGTGGCAATTCTTATCTTCCTTCCGCTTGGGTTCCATAGCCGGTACCCCTTACTGTCTTCAACAAATCCAACAAAGACCATGCGCTGTGCTTTCAGATCCAACTTGGTTCTGAGCTGCTTTGGCACATGTCTCTGAATGCAAAGCACCCAAACACCCGAAAATAGGAGAATATCCGGTTTTGTGCGATTCCACTGCTCATTTGGTGTAGATCTATGCCTGGCTAATGGTCTTGTTCCCTAAACCCTAAACCCTTTTCAGGGTCCTTCACAGAACTCCTCACTCCATTGGCCTTGCCTACCCTAGCACCAGCCCAAGGGTATTAAGGCCCCCTAAACAAGGTTTGGGTCTTAACTCAAGGTAGGGTCAAAAGTAAGGTCAAGAATTCAATCAACAATTGACATTTTTGCATTTTGCAATTCCTTTAGGAGAAACTTTTCCTTTGTAGGTTTTCTTATTGCAAGTTTGAGCAAAACATGTGAGGTAAATGTGTGGTTCTTCTTACCATGTTTATAGCTTCCTCATTACAAGTTTGGTCAAAACATATGGAATAAAAGTGTGGTGATCCCTTCCATTAAACCAACAATGGTGATTAACACTTCTAATAATAATAAAAATTATGCTCAAGCAACAAGATGATGCAATAACACTCAAGATCCAATTTTTTTCACCAACCCTTTTATCGTGCAGCATTAGCCCAATTGCATTCTTGAAAATTATAAAGGTGTAAGCAAAGGAAAAAGCTTTTATATTGTTTGAATTCACAACTTGTAAACTACAAAACTTCTTCTACTTGGGGATTTTCATGCACACAAATATTACCATGACAAGGGGATTTTCAAAATACAACGAAACTAGGATGAACTTCAACAAAAACATGCTTAAATTTAAGTCCACATATGAAACACAATAATTAACAACAAGAAAATGAAATGAGCAAAAAAAAAAAAAGTTAAATTTATTTATTTTGATGATGAATGAAAACATAAACATTAAAAAAATTAAAATAAAATTATGATGCGAAACCACATTTCAAATTGGTGTTGAAAAAATTGAAAATAATGAAAAAGATAACTTTTAATTATATTTATTTGTAGATCTAGTTCAAAAAAAACTTCTATGCAACTTCTTCCGTACGGCCCATCATTTAAAGAAAATCTTGAACACCTTCCTACCTACACATCATCAATAAAAAGTGGCCAATGATGTATGATTTCATACATTATGGATTAAAAGTGGACAATGGTAGATGAATTTTATTCTTGTGAATGAAATTGATCCAATTTATGAAAAATGATGAATGAACTTCATGCATTATGGATGAAAAATGAATGTTCATAAATGAATTTTATCCATAAATGATGATGTGATGATGATGTTGGAGACAATGAATTATCATATGAATTATTTTAATCAAATTACTTAAGATGTCTTGCTAGGTGTTTAATGAATTATTGTGGAAAGTCATCTATGACAAACAAGGAGCGCTAAAATTTTGATATTTTTAATGGTAGGCCAATCAAAAAGGCTCATTGCAAAAGAAAAAAAAACTTTGTGTGCAACCCCCTTAACTAATTAATATGAATCACACAATACATATTAAAATTGTCATTAAAATATTGGCCTATTTGGGTGGGTGTGTTTTTGCCATGTTTTCTACCTCATGTCTATTTTGTGGTCATTTGTCACATGTCCCAACTAAAGGGTGAAAACATCAAACAAGGGATGAACCCACCTAAAAAAAACCATGGATACTTTTCAAGTCCAACTTTTGCAAAAGACAAAGCAATGCAAAGAGGTTTGTCTTGTGATACAAATGACCGAAAAAGGATAGAGACACAAGATAGAAGAAGCTTGAACTTGTCAAGAGAAATTCAAGTTTCTTTTAAGATCAAGAAAACATAATGTATTAGGAAAACAAAAAAAACAAAAAATAGTCAAGCAAGCAAGCAACGGTGTGTGCATGCACACATAGAGTGCGTGCATACACATGAACACATGAGAGCTCCTAGAAAACAACACAAGAGCTCTTATTGAAAAACACAAAAAGAGAGCTCCAAGAGAACACTTGCTCAATTTTTGTGTGCTTTTGGAAAACATGAGAGTAGACCTCTTGCTCTTGTTGAAAAACATGAAAAAGAGAGCTCTTCAAAAAGCATGAAAGAAGATCTTTGAAGAAAGCTCCTAGAAATGCATGAGAGCAACCTTTCCTCATGCTTGTTGCACTTATGAACAAAAGACCTCCTCTTGTTCTTGTAAGACACAAATGTCACACTTGTTGAAAACACATGAAAAAAGAGGTATGTGTGCATATTCAAAATGCATGGGAAGAAACACACCTCCCATTGAAATGTAAAGGCGTATGTAAAAAAACCCAAATTTAGGGTTTGTCCCATGGAGTTTCATGAAATCAAAATCGACAAACACAAAGTAGAATAAGAGTGGAGAAACCTCATTGTCACTTGCACAATCTCTTGTCATATACAAGACACAAGGTGAAACTTGTTTGATCCCTAATTTCAATGGAAAATTGAATTTCACTTATTGTTTTTTCCTTTGTGAAGCCTTGGTTGCAAGCAAATTTACATGTTCACACACCCTATTTGGATGAAATTCGACTTGTTGGGAACTTTGGGAACCCATTGAGAAATTAAAGAACTCAAGGGGAACACCATGAAACCTTTTAGGAACTTGGTGAAATTGTTTTTCTATATATATATATATATACAATATTCCCTTTTATCAAAAACATTTTCCATTTTTTTGCGAAAAACAAAAATATCGCCATGTTTCTACAAATAAGCAAGTAGCCATGATACAAAAGAATTTTAATAAATTTCTACTTTCATAGCTGATCTATAGCCAAATGTGGCTAACTGTCTTAGTGTGGCAACATCACAAAATTGAAAAAAAGAAAACACTGATTCTAGCCTTTTTTTTTTAGCTGGTTATGTATAGCCAAAATGCTAAAATCAAAATTTTTGGAGATTTTCAATAGCTAGAGTTCGACCAAAATTTAAGAAAAATCGCCAGATTTGTATACATGGTTCAAGTATATAGCCAAAAATATAGAAGGATTTTTTCTAAAAATTACTTTCCTATTTAGTTTGTAGTCAAATTTGGCTAAATCTTCTTGTGGATCATCGCCACTTTGGCTATAAACACAAAATTTGCCAAACGCAACGCTTGCAAGTTGCGCGGCCCAAACCTCGTTATAATTGAAGCTACCTATTTTTAGGGTTAGATTTAGGGTTTGAGTCTTCCTTGCAGGAAGGAAGGAAGGAAGCAAGCAAGCTAGCAACAAGAAGACGAGAGGTTTGCTAAAGACGTTGGTTTGTTGCGTGGATTTGCGGTTTCGATTTGAGAGTTTTTGTGGAGGAGAAGGAGAAGAGCGAAAAAAAGGAATCAAGCAATCAAGCAAAGAAAAAGAAAGTCTAGCAAGCAATGAAGGTGAGGGCAGCAGTACGCCGTATGTGCGAGTATTGCAAAGTGGTGAAGCGGCGCAACCGCGTGTTTATATTGTGTACTGTGAATCCCAAGCATAAGCAGCGCCAAGGCTTTTCCGATTTAGCATACGACTCTGGTCTGCCTTCCATGTAATGCGCGCTCTCTCTCGCTCCTTTCCGTGTTCTCATCAGTATAATACGCACCAATTTCCACACTATATGATTGCTAGGTTGGGAAGAGAGATACAGACTTCCAGGCTTTTGTTCTAATTTTGTGAAGAAATCAAACCCATGATTGAACTACTCGAAACGCAAGGAACATTCTAGGATATTTGATCGTTGTGTATACATTGCATGTGTATATATTGTGTGTTTGTTTGTGTGTGATAAGAAGAGGTGCTTTGGACATGTGGGAGAAACCATAAAGTTTTATGTATTGAGCTATGTAGCACATTTTTTTTTGGACACACAATCATACACAAGAGTGTGCACACATGATGCACACAAGTATGCACACATCATACATGCAAGTGTGCAAGTGAGCATATCATACACGCAAGTGTGCGAGTGCATGCTCCCAAACACCAGTTGAGACAACAGCATCAAGCTGCAATACCAGTCAAGTTATTGGTGTCCCCAGCATTCTTTAATCCCTGACCCTTTTGGTTCTGTAATTTTTTTGCAGGCCCTTTGAACATTTCAGTCAGATTCCAAAGTTATGCTTACCTAGGCAAAGCTTGGAAGCAAGTGAAAGTGTGTCAGGTTTAGGAGCTGTGCCAGGAGTCGGCAAAGAAGGTGTGGGGCTTGCTTCTCTTCTACCCAAGTCTTAGTATCTTGAAAACAGCTTTGGATACCAAATATGAAATAAGGGATTTCTTGCTCCTGACACATTATGTCAGTAACATGGTACCATTGATGTTTCTGGACAAATGGACATATATGCTTGGTGTATGCCTTTTGGTTTAAGACCTGTTTCATTCCCTTGATGAGAGCTGTTATTATAGAGGTTGCTTGCAGACGCATGAGCCAAAGTCTGTGCAGATGTTTGCAGCAATGTGTACATGCTTTGGGTGTGAGACCTATATCATTCCCCTTGATGACAGTTGTTATAGAGCTGGATGGCAGATGCATGTGCTGAAGTATATGCAGATGTTTGCAGCAATGCACTAACTTTCTGAAGAGCAATGGAGTTTTTGGACTCATCTAACTTGTGCAAAGTTGGCAATTGGAAAGTGGATTGTTTCAGATAAGTACTTACAAAGAAGTTATGAGAACAGAGCAAAAATGTGCACAGATTTGATCAATTCAAGAGTTAAAGAATTCCTATGCAAAGTGACTGTTGAAACCAAGTTGCATTTCAGCATTGACACAACAAATTGTTGTCCTCTTTTGTACTATGGAATGATCAAGCCTGTGATATTATGCTTTCCCATTGTTTCCAAATGTTGTAATGTTCGTTGTGTTTAAGAAACATTGCAAATATTTTCCTTGCAATATTTTTCATTCCAAACATTTTCTTAAAACTGACCATCATTACAACTCAAACACTTCAGTTACAAATGGCCACACAACATATGAGAAGCATTAATAGGTAGATGAGAATCAGACAATGGAATAAACATAAAAACATCTTCATTCCATATTAGATTATGTGGCTGTCTCAGCCCATCAAAGCTTGGATCAGAAAATGGAGGATAGATCCCCATATCCCAGCCAATCATAAAAAGTCATTTCTTTATTTACCAGGCATTGTTAAGATAACTGTATCCTTTGCAAGTCCAAACTCAGCCCATTTTTGCACTATTTGAAGGCTTTATTTCATCCAAAGTACAGTGTACAGTCCATGTTGGTCCATGTTGGTGAACCTACTCCAACATTGTAAACTTTAGCAAGTTACACAAGTATCTAGAGTGGTCTTCTAGATCCTATTACAACAAATTGAGAATAGGTACAGCCGAGTTCAGATAGGAAACGGGTCTTGGGTCACAACCCAATGTAGTCCTTTGCAGGAGTGTTACAAACTGCTTGAGCAGATGATGCATTTGACAGGGATCTTTTGTACCTTGTATAATGTGAAACCACAAAGAAATCAACTGTGAATTTTCACCAGAAGATCCACAGATGGTAGGTAGGGAAATTCAAGGACGTAAGCTGGCTTGATTGGCCAGAGCTTGAACCATCTTTTCGGTAGATTGCTTGGTGAATAGCTTCTGCTTGAAACGGACAACCGGATATCCAACAGCAGACAAAAAATGAGCAGGCTTAGAGAATGAGAGGATCTCATACCATACACTGTCATCCTCCCTCCATTCAATGCCAAACCTCTCTTCTCCTGCCTGAAGTCATGCATCACCACTCACAAACACATATCCACCAATTGTCAAACAGTAGCAGCTCTACACTAATGGGTAGATAATGTATATTCACTACCAAATCCCATGGAAACTCTTTCTCCATTTTTGGCCAATTTCTGTAATGCATTTGCACTCTTAGTTCAGAGAAATCAGTTGTGGAAAGGGACATAATCACCTACCAGCAAATGGCCTTGAAGGGTTCCACTTCCAAAAGCAAAAGCTGCCTGTTGTGCAGATGTTTGAGTCTGGGCTTTTGAGAGTGGACAGAATGGACTGTCCTTGGAATCCACGTATAAGATCTGGAGTGGGTTTATAAGCCACGCTACCAACTCACGACTACAAATGCAGAATTTGTGCCCTTCTATAACTGGTGTGTTTGTGTCCACAGATGCCCATGGCAGCTGAAAATGCCTGCACCCAATCAACAGTCAAAACTATTTGTCTCCTCAGTCTCAGCATCACCACAATTCAAGCTAATCATCCCATGTGCATAAAGACAAACAAAATATCATGAATGGCTGTAATTTTTTTGGTGATGGAATTCAGAGATAGAAGAAAGAAATATACCCCCAGTTTTGCAACAACTGCTTTCCTTTCAAGAATGCATCATGTCCAGATCCAATCTTGACCTGTGCATGATTCACAAAATAACCATCTTTCTTCAAACTTTCTTTGCAACTCTCCAACAGGGGTGTGTCTCTTGTCGCTCCCTCATACTTCGCATCATAGTTGAAGCTTCTTTCTCTGCATTTTTTTCCATTTGCCACAAAGCATTCATGGTCTTCCAAAAAAAACCCAAAACAAATTTTTAAAAACATAGCTCCTAACCTCATTCACAAAATGCTAATTTTCATCAGGAAAAAGAAAATCTCTCTTCTCTTTCATCTGACATGATAGACAACATTCACAAAATCCACAGTAAGATTGAATGCAAATGATTCTGCAAAACCCTAGAACTCCTTCTGCTACAGCTTTCGAATCCCTGTTAACGTCCTCTAAGATCCATGGCCCCTTGAATTCTTCCACATTTCAGAGAGCAAAACAAAAGAAGGGGGGAATTCGTTTCACCCTGCAAATTCTCAAGCAAATGAGCAACAAATCATCTTCCAATTCAGTTGTTCCTGTGACCTAGCTACTTGCACATGACCTAAAACCCAAAAAACCCATTCAAATAAAAACTCAAGGAGATGATTCCTCTTTTGTCTGTGCTGGTACCCAATTGAGACCAGTAAGGGATTAGAGTTTAGGGAAAAGCACTGGAGCTGGAAAAAGAGCTGGAGAAATCAAATCACCTGCAACGAGAGAGGCAAGAAGCTTCTTGTTTGGAAGAAGGACGAGTCCATGACAAGCTGATCATACTCTCTCTTTTTCTTCCGATTCCTTTTTGATATCCACTTCTGGAAAACACTTTAGGATGTTTAACACTTCACCTGAATTCTCCTCTTCTTCTTCTTCTTCTTCTTCTTCTTCTTGCGAGTGTCGTTGCCTAATCATCTTCTTCTTCTCCACAACCAGATCCGGACACACATGCGGTTCCGATTCTACCTGGGCTTGTTTTGCAGCCCATGACCATGTTCGGTAACATTTATGGACGTCGCAAGGGGAACTGTCAGAACTCAAAGTGGAACCCACCACACTCAGGGGGGCTTAGTTTTTTTCTTTTGCGTTTTTGTTGGGGATGGGTAGGGGCAAATTCTTTTTGTTTTTGGTTTTTTTTTTTTGGTCGGTTCCCAATTTGTTCTCATAAGATTGGATAAAATGCTCTCCAAGTTCCCAATGCGTTCTCTAAGAGGTTCCCAATAGCACCTCAATTTTTAATCCCATCTTCTCTCACCATGGTTCCACTTCCAAGCATATAAAAGTGGGGGGAGGGATAGGGTGGGAGTGTGACAAAGCATGCTTTTGTTTTGGGGGAGGGAAGTATATTTAGGCTTCTATGTTAGGGAATGGCCGCATGTTCCAAAAATATTGGTGATGGTCCAATCAAATGGCTCCTTTTGAAACCCTAAACAAACCCTTAGAAAAAAAAGGTACTGAATAATAAGACACCACCAAAACTGGTTCGGTACTTAAGTTCAATGAGCTCCTTCATAGTCATTTAGATTAGGGTTTCAGGTCAATTATTTGTGCATCTGGAAAGTGGATCTTAACAATTCAATTCAGGCCCATTTTAGGCAAAAGTGAAGGGACCAATTTGAAGCAAATTGAACCTTAAATTGGAGCCTTCTTCATATTTAAGAAACATTTTTTTTCAATGGTACAATAAGCATTTTTAAAGGCTTGGGGTCCAATTTGAGAGTTCGATTTGAGGGTTCAATATAAAAAATGTGTGATGTCAATGTGAGAAAATTAAGTTAACCTTTCATTTTTTCCTTTTGTGATGGTCTTTTTCTGGGCCCATCACAAAAAAAATTCATCAAGTCCCAAAATAGATTATTGTGATGTCCTCCTTTTGGGTTTGGTTATTTAGGTTATAAGCTTAAAACTTCCTTTACATTATGGTGAGAGATTGTGACCATGAAGACATTGAAATATTGTATCCTCAAAATAGGTTATTAGAGGTTAAGGTTTTAAGTTTAAGATATCATGGGGCCCAAGGGTTAAAAGGAGGGACAAGTATGAAAAATAAATAATTTAACTTATGGACCCTATCTTGAGGATCTTTGATTAGGGGCTTTCGAATATGGAGCCAAAAAGAGACAATTGATTATTTTAAGTAAATTTTTATTTTTAACTTGATGTTTTATGTAATTTAAAAAGTGATTGGTTTAGGGTTTAGGGTTTTCATCATTTTTTCCCATCCAATTTTTCTTCACTTTCTCCATTTCAACAAGAAGGATGACCATGGATCATAGAACAAAAATATATATATAAAAAAAAAATCAACCAAACATAAATTTTTTTGGCTCAAGGGCTAATGAACTTTGCATTCACAATTTTTTAAAAAGTCCTTAATTGTTTTTGAAATATAAACATATATCATCCAACCAATCATGGCCTTTCATGCCCATGGGTTAACAAACGTCACCCCTATTTTGAAAAAAAATTGAGAAAAAACCATGACAAAAAAATTATAGACTAATCATGAATTTTTGGACTTCTCATCTAACAATTGTTCAACCCATCTCTAAAAATAGTTGTAAAAACAATTTGAGTTTGGAATCCAAATTTTAAAAGCCTAACAAGGAAGCGAAATTAGATCATGAAACATTATTCATAGTGCATTTAATGCTGATTTTTCATCCATTTACATTTCCCTAGTCCTTGGTCATTCAGAGTGAACTTAAAACCTTAAAATTACTTTTCCTCCAATCATAAATTTTCTATTTTGATCATGGGCTTCCACGCTCTAGTGTTAAAGGGGCCTAAGGATATGTGACAAAGTGAGTAATATGGAGGCATGTCCTTTGAATGGGCCACCAGCAAAAGACATGAAACAATTAAATACCCTTTCAATAATAGCCTAAGGCAACTCAATAAAAAAAAATTCAAAAAATTCAAAGACACCAATTTAAACAATCTCATTGGCTATGTTTATTTTTCTTGACACCTTTAAGTGCCAATTTTCTGAAGAGAACTTGGCAAAACAATACAAGGCTTTCCATTTCTAAGAACCTCATTGGACAAAAAGGCTTTATTTATTTATATATTTTATGTTTCATCCTGAGGCACAAGCCTATTTGTATATTTTTGTGTATATTTTCACTAATGTACCATAATATTCTTTACTCCATTGAATAGTTTGCAATACATACATTTCAAATACCATAGTGCCTTGGCAGCTTTGACACAAATCATATTCTTTTTTAAAATGTTGAAATTTTCAAAAAAATTGTGAAAAAAAGTATTGAATTTTCAGGACTATTCTATTTGTTGAAATGAAAATTTCAAAATCAATTCCTCAACTAAATACTGTATGTAGTTGGCCACTTCAAAACACGTGTGTCAAATAATTAATTCATTTTAAGATTTCATTATGACAAACGATATATTCCTTAATATTTCATCAAATTCTTTAATTTCCTTCAAGAAAAAAAACATTTCTGAAAAAGAAATATTTTTTGAAAATTTCAACATTTCTGAAAATAATATAATTAGTGTCAAACTGGCCCAGGTAATTACACTAGGTCAAGTACATCCCAAGGATTACCACTACCAAAAGCATGAACAGGTAAATGCCAAGGAACCTTAAGATTCAATTTGTGAAAATTATACAATAGATGGGGGCTTTCCTTTGTGGAGCTCTTGTCAACTTTCTTGATCCATGGAGTGGGTAGCACGCCCAAACATTCGTTTCATTGTGAATGTGTTTTTGAGGTAGTATTCATTTCCTCATTTGTCCATTTATGATAACAAGTACCTAATAACATTATGCAATGACCTTTGTGTGATGTTTAAAACTACAATAAATACAAGTTTGGAAGAGCTAAATTCACATGCACACCTTTCACAAAACTAAAATGGTAAGGTTTGTAGTTTTGCCAATTGAGTTTCCTTGATAAGAAGAAAGGGCCTTGTTCACAAAATAGACACACCGTATTGTAAGCACCTTTGCAGCTTCGACACTAATTATATTATTTGTAAATGTTGAAAGTTCCAAAAACATTTTTCAAAGGAAAAAAATTAAAATTGTGAAGGAAAATAGAGAATCTTTTGGAATAGCCTAGTCACAAATATTCAACATGGAATGTTCAAAATGAATGAAATATTCAGCAGACATGTGTTGAAGCTGCCCCTTGTACTTCCGTATAAGGCACCCAGCAATAGCTACTGTAGCTTAAGTAAAATTTAGAACTGAAAACAGACATTTGTAAATGGACTAAAAAAGCATTGTAGTACCAAATTATTGTCAATGCTGCTCGAGCTTTTAAAAAATTGACCTCTCAAAGGAGCCAAAATAAAAAGCTGAAAAAATCCATTCCTCAAACACGCCTTCAACAAGTCTCCTCAACATAATGCATTGCACAAAGGAAGGAAGTTTGCTGCAGGCTGAAAATTCCTAATATACCTTATACCAAATAAGCAAATACTGAACAAGATGTGAGGTCATTGTGTAAGGACATATGCCCATATGCACCGAGTATGAGTATGGGCTACAACAACCTGGAATGATAAAAAGCTTGTCATTTCTGGTTTTTGAAAGCTCTCCCATGTCCATGAATAAACCTCGCAGAGTCCTCTGTGAAAATATGGGTCTCACCTGCCAACCTATCACATGCACCCATGTTTCTTATCATCTGGAAATGGCCATTTTTGTGGACTAGGTAGCTGGTGAGAGCTGCAAGGCTATCATTGCACCTAATGTTAATGTTCTTATGGCTCGATTATGTGTGACAACTCAGTAGCTCTCACCGGTTACCAGACATAACAAGTTGTCTGCAACAAGTTACGGCAGCACACTAATGGTGCCTCATGGTGCTTCACTCATCAGCTTTACCCATCGTAAAGCACAATGTAAATGGTATCATGAGCCTCAATGAAATCAGAGGTGTGGAAGGGCAAGGAATCTTGCCCCTAAGTATGTGTAATATAGGTGCATGATTTGTCACACTCCTTAGGAGTTGGTGTAAGAACCCTCCACTTTTTTAGAGGGATGTTCATATATGTGAAGGTGCCCTCTAAAAACGCTAGAAAGCTCATCCAAGTGCTTTACGAGATTTAATTCCAACCTTTGAATTATCTTTAGGTTTTGAAGAGATAGAGGGTAAAGAATTCATCTCTCGGAGCCACTTAAGCTATATACCAAAGCAGAAAATAAATATAATTGACAAAATTTTGCCCTTAGGTTTCTCCTACCTAGACCATACAAGCCAAAATAAGAGAGAACATTGCATACAAAGGAGGTCAAATCCCACAATGGAAGAATTTGAAAGTGTTGCAATATAGGGTGGTGAGAGTTAAGGTACATATTCACTCACGTTTTCCAAACATGTTTGTTCAAGGCAAGCATAGCACACAATGTCTGGCCATCCAAAAAATGAAGTTCCCCTTGAATTCGGTTTTGGATTCTATAGTTAGTCTCCTCCATCTTGATCATGGGAAACGCTTGATCCGATGCCTACACATAAATCCCAACCATTGGGTCATTCATTGATCCACAACCAATCCATGTGTGCGTGCGCATGTTTTTCTGCCCCTCACTCCCCTTGTTGAATTCAAACTTTCATGTTTGGCCATTACCAAAATTCATCCCATGTCTTGTATAAGTAGATATAGTTGGATATGAAGTTCCTCATCCATTAGACAATCAGAAGAAATGTAAGAACTTCTAAGCATGAAATGATCTCTGGTCAAAATTAAGGATGCACAGCCCAGACATTTTTCCCAATGTAATTTTCCTAAGCATGGGATGGGGTATCTGTCCAGCCACTCCATTTTTTGCTGAGGAGGTTGGGAGGGATGGAGTGGGTTTGTAAGAGGAACTTAGGGTAAGGTTATAGGTGAATACAATGGTAGGTTTGTTTGTAGGTAAGTAGGAAGGCTTCAGACAGACACCATTATTTATATTATATGGATTGAGACTCTAGAGTGTCAAGTGTCAACCTAAATCTTCTGGGAAAGGATGTGCTCACCATAACCCAACCCCAGGTATCAGCAAATGATGGTACATGTGCAGCATAGGGCACTACATCTGCAACATGGGTTTAAAAAACTCATTAGATTTCACAAACCATCAAAGTTCCAAAAACCAATGAATTGGATAGCTTACTATAAAATTGAAGGGTTTTCATTTATGTGTGCTGTCTTTTACAATTGTTTAATTAAGCCTCAGCCTCAATGAGGTTTTTTTTATAAAAATTATGAGTTGATATAATTAAAATATTTGACATTGAGAAATTGGCGATTTTTTTCCAAAAAATAGAAAATTTAGTCAAATTTACACTTGTCAAATAAAAAACCAGTTTTTTCCCCAATTTTATTGTTAAAATAAAAACACTGACCTCAATAGATCTGTATTGTACACCTCAAGCAATGCAAGGTTTTGTATATGTTGTTGTTGCAAACACTGGCAACCTAATGAGCACTTGAGACTTACACTTGAAGGTTTGTCTTAATGTGTTGTAAATTGATGAGTAGACCTCTCTGTGAGACAAAATTCCTGCTGGACCAGCCTGCATTCTCCACAAATGAATGCTGTTACATACATTCTTCCTGAGGCTTAAAATTCACACAAAAGTCTCAAAAGTCTCTAAACCATGAATTTGGAAGACTGTAACTAATAATATATAGTCCACAATTGATGGTTTCATCTGGAATTCTAAACACGTCTTACTTTCTAGATGGAATGGGGTTCAACTTAGCAAGCATGGTTTTCCATGGTGGAACTCATAGAGGAGAATGGTGATCCAAAATTCGGTAGGTAGTTTTTAAAAAAGCAACTGAGTTAACCAGCATGGTTAGCTAGCTGGGAACTGGAACCCAATAGAAAATTGTTTTGTGATCACTTACCATCCATCCTTCATGGTGCACTGGTGGGTGCTGGTTCACTCTGGCCATACATAGAACCAAGGTCACCGAGAAGAACTGAATGGGTGATGGGCTTATTACCTGGGTGACAAGGATTCCACCAAAATTGAGTTTGGGCTTGAGAATATTCATGTAAAATGACTGGGTATATAGTGTAAAGCAAGGGCCTCCATCCATGGGATCATTCAAGTCACCTATTATGACATCAAATTTTTCATTGCAACTCTCCAGCTCAGCCCTGCTATGCACATATATACACACACACACACAAAGTTAATCATATGATTCTTCATTAAGAATAGAAATGCAAAACTATCAATGAAGGTAAACAAAGTGAATTGTTCTTCAATATGTGTGTATATCTGATGGTCATGATCAATTACTAGACATCTCAAGCTCTGCCCTAAACTTTTAGGCCATCCCGTAGCTATACACAAAATAAGTTGTAAGGAAGGTTCATGTACTCCTGGGTTCTCCTGAGGGAGGGCCAAATGACTCTTTTTATGGAACATCAGAACCTATAAAAATAGGGGGGGGGGGGGGGGGGGATCTCCCCCTGCACATAACACCCTAGGGTTCTTCTCCTGGAGACAATCCCTCAAACTACACAGAGAAAAAAAGAAGACAATGGTTTACGTTCATTTTGGTCAAATGAGTTGCATATGATCAAACAAGTGATCAATGATTAATACCAAAATGTCAAGGCAGATCAATTTGGTTCACTTTTCAATATATATTTGGCTTTTTCTTCTGATGTTTACAGGTTAAGTTAATGATCAAGCCCACCTTATTAGAAAGAAACATTAGTGTAAATTAGTTATTCCTTAATGCTTCAATGGATAAGAGAAATATGATGACCAGCCTTTTATTTTCTGGCCAACTGGTGCAAAATTTCAGCTTCTGCTGCGTAGGCACAACCATCATAACATGAGTTTTTAGCTCCAATGGGGGGGGCATACACTGCCAATGGATGAGGATCAGGGTGCCAATTTGCATCCAGTCACACAGGAGTTTTCACCAGATTTTGCCTGTTTAGGGAGTTTTTCTACTAGTTTTCTTCTGTTATGACAGTTTCCTCAAAACTTTTTGCCACTAATGCTAAAATATAATGTGGGATCATTGCCACTAGCACTACACCCCTTGTGGGATGATCGTCACCTATATATGCTACATCATCAAAATGGAAAAAGAAAACACAGATGGGGGACTAACAAGGTTCAAAATGTGCTGCCTATATGAGAATTAGGAAATACCTGGCATCATTAATCACGAGCTCAAGGCGGGGGCTGCTAAAAGCTTCAGCATTTTCAGTCATATGTTCCCTACAGAAATCCACAACTTCCTGCCAACCACAAACCCACTCTCAATGAAAATGCACCTAGAAAAAACCAAATTCCATATTTGAAAAAACCTCCACCCAGATTTGTAGAGTATCTGGACCACATGCTTACAGAGTGGAAGAACCCACAGGGTATTTCAAAAAATGAATTGCTTGCATGTGCGAGCATTCTGTTTTCTGAAATGTCTTGCCCATGAGTTCTTTCACATGATACCCAGAGGGTACCCACCGGGTTCAAGATGGTTAATAAGGAACAGAATTTGAGGAAGGACAAGCATAAGAAAGCACCAAGAAGTGAAGATCAGCAACTTCCATGAAGAGCATTGAGTGAGTTTCAATCTCACTGTTTGCAAGTAACACCTAGTGAACATTCCTGAAAATGTTGGAGCAAATGAAAGTCTCTGCATCTAATCTCTCCCTTAACACCTAGTGAACATTCTTGAAAATGTTGTACCAAATGAAAGTGTCTGCATCTAATCTCTCACTGAGGAGCAGGACCAACAACAAAGCTAGGTAGGAGAAAGGGATGGATGAAAAACTGGTGTGCATAGAAGGAGAAAGGAGAAGAATGCTACTAACAGTAGTGGTACCTGATCAATGTCACACATGACCACTTTTTTGACACCCGAATGCTTCAAAGCCTCTCTTGCTGTTGAGCCTTCCCCACCACCCATTATGAACACGCTCTTCGGGCTGCCACCATTGAAAATTTTGCAACAAATTGGAAAAAAAAAGTTGGTGCATAATTTCAGCTTTACCAAGGTTCCACTTTCTTGAAAAGGGTTTAGTACTTAATTTTTTTTCAAAAACTTGTAACAAAGTAGGTTTGTACATTTGTTAGTCACATGTGAATTTTTCTAAACGACTTGGTTATATACAATACACACTAGTGTTACAGATTTTATAATCTTGGACTGGTTCAGCAGAAGTGGAACTGACTATTGTTGCTAGGTTCCAGGTTTTATTCAGGTTAAGGTCAAGGTTATAGGTCAGGTTCTAGGGTCTTTGGTTCCCAGGATTTGAATATTGTTAAAATCATCATTCCAATTTAACCATATAATCGGTCTTTTCTCAAAATTGAATTGAAATCTAAACTAGGAGTGCTGCCCCCATTTTAAACAGGTTCAGGTTCTCTAAGTAAATAAAGTACAACTTTTTGAAAATAAAAGTTTTGTCTTATATATTAAGCAAGTTATTACATTTGATTGGTTGTACATAATTAATATTGCATAATTTTTATTTTAAATTGTGAGCACTATTTGAACATTGAATAAACTAATATTAGACCATTTTTTTATATTTATAGTTGTGTGTAATGGAGATGAAACTGGACTTACACTTCAATCAGATCAGCTCTAAATTCTTTGTAAAAATGACTGGGAACTGGAACTCTTACAAATTCACAGAATCAGATCATGACTCCAAATTCCATTGGAAGTGAATTCACTTGAACCAGAGGTTTAAAGTTTTGAGAAACCTTTATTCTCAGAACTGCACTTGAGGTTCTATCAAATCAAAAAATTAGTTGAAACTGAAATCAGAAGTTGGGAACTGAAACTGGAGCTCAAACTCAAGGTCCTCTTCCAAACCCAAATCCAGACACTGCTATTTAAGTAAAGGCACCGGTTCTAAGCTTTACAGAAGGTTTAGAAACTGCATTTAAACTTACATAAAGACATGTTGAATTGGGTGTTTTTTTTAGGGGGACTAGCTAAAGACTTTAAGTACTTTCTTTAAATTTTCTATAACCTTTATCTGCAGCATAGGATTTACAGGCTTGATCTGCAGGGTTATGAAAAGGGATTACTCAGTACTAACTTGGAGTGATAAAGGAGAGCAGGGTGCACAATGGACTCATGGTACACAAACTCATCCAACTCTGCACTCTGAAGCTTTCCATCCAACAGCAGAACCTGCAAAGCAATCATCAAAGTATAATGTTGTGTTAGCAAACATGACAACTGATCATTTTGTGAGGATTATGATTGATTTGTGAACATTAAGGTCTGAGGTGGCAGATTATGTTATTTTCTTGATCACACATTAAAGGACGTAATCTTCTGGGGGTGATAATTCACTTGTAACAATGACCATGAATTTTTTCATAAAATGATGTTGAATCTGCCACCCCAGACCTTAACATCATGGACTGGTCTTGCCCTTGGCCATTATATTTGGTGCAACCCTAATGGGTTCCATTGGCACCTTTACCCAACATAATGGGCAGGGGATTGACCATTCCATGGTATATTGGTGACTCAAACACCACCAAGTTTATTATTCCAATAAACAAATTGTATGCTTGAAATTTTTCCACAAACTGAAAATATGCTTGATCCCAAGTAAAAATAATTAGAAAATTTTAGATAAATTTCTAAATTAAAAAACTGAAAGCTGTATAAAATGGGTTGTGTGAGGTTGGGTCCAAGTCCGATTCTAACTAGAGTCAAGTGAAGGGTGATTAATTAAGAAGAACCTGCAGTAGGTAGGTAGATAGGTAGGTACCTTGCCAAATGGTCCGCTCTGCACAAGCTCAATAGTCTGAAACTCGCTTGCACCTATGTGCAAAATCCTGTTCCAACATAAATTCTCAAATGATCATCAACTAACTCTATGTGGAAGAGACAAACTTTTTCAGGGAAAAAAAAAACATGTCCAGACATGGATGATGACGATGATCTCGTGAATAAGTATGCTCGTGATCACCAGCAAGCCTGCTGTTAATTCCTTCCTGCAGATAGATCTAATATTGCACTCGCAGCATCTCCAGCTGTGCTAAGTATGTGACCCTGAACATTAAAATTTGATGAAGAAAAGTCAAAATATGCAGGTTTGGTTCAGCAAAATGGTTTTGGCCCAGCATTTTTGCAAAGTGTGATGAGGTTGGTAAGCGGGAAAGAAATGTTGTACACTGCTAGAGAAGAGTGTAATAAATATGATCTGACTGCTGCTCTCGGTTTCTGATTGGCCAATCATAATGATTGTTCCATGTAGTTTGCTATTAGTAGTCTCCCACTATTTGCAGTCCCAGTTTTAATTTTCTGGGCTGGGTTGCATACAAGTAATAACTAAACTTGGATGTGAGAAATAATTCTTGCAGAGTCACATACTGAGCTGAGCACCGCTGGGGATGCTCCCAGAAACACTGGTAGAACATGAATACCATCATCTGATCCATGACGACGCCGACGTAGTCGTGTAGTCTCTTGATGCGTGGTGGGTCATGTCTATGAGCTTGAAGCAAGCTCAAAATTCAATGATATCTTTCTTCAAGAAAGAAACAGGGGTTAAGTATACAAATCCTTTCAAGAAAAGAATCGATTGTTATATTCTTGGGACTAATTTCTCCCTCGGTGCTGCTCAGAGAGAGTCGATCCAGACTTTAATTTGTACTTGTAAACTGCAGAATTCAAGTGGTTGAATTATAAGTCGAGCACTGATCATCTATAAGCTAGATATTCTCAGATTTTCGAAGTGATCAGCAAGCAAGCAAGCAAGTTAGACGTAGCTTGAAACACTGATCTAGAGCATGCAGTAGTCACATGACGGTCATGATCAACATCTGATCAGGAGGAGTCTCTCCTAGCTAGCTAGTATCACAACAAAGAGAAAGTATAGGTGAATGGCAGGTCAAGAGGGTTTCTACTGTTAGGGGGCATGGGAAATCAGGCTACCAAGCCGAAAAACAACAGAATAATACCCCGTGTGACCTGTCATCATTCACCTACTTAAAAACCTGACCTAATTTGAAATTGTGCAAGAATTTCAGGCTTGGTAATGTTTTCCTCGGTATCTACGACGGAGTTTATGCTTGGTAAGTTTGACAGGGTTTCATCATTATGCTTGGTAAGGTGCACCTCGTTATCTACGACCAAGGTTATGCTTGGTTGGTAAGGTACGTGTGCCTCGTTATTGACGACTAAGGTTGTGCTTGTGCCTCGTTATCTACGACCAAGGTTGTGCTTGGTAAGGTGTGCCTCGTTATCTACGACCAAGGTTATGCTTGGTTTGTAAGGTGTGCCTCGTTATTGACGACTAAGGTTATGCTTGGTAACGTGTGCCTCGTTATCTTCGACCAAGGTTATGCTTGGTTGGTAAGGTGTGCATCGTTATTGACGACTAAGGTTATGCTTGGTAACGTGTGCCTCGTTACCTTCGACCAAGGTTATGCTTGGTTGGTAAGGTTTGCCTCGTTATTGAGGATTAAGGTTATGCTTGGTAACGTGTGCCTCGTTATCTACGGCCGAGGTTATGCTTGGTTGGTAAGGTGTGCCTCGTTATTGACGACTAAGGTTCTGCTTGGTAACGTGTGCCTCGTTGTCTACGACGAAGAAAGTTTCTATTGGGAAAGCAACCTCCAAATACAAAAGAAAAATTAGGTCGGATTTTTAAGTAGAAGAAGAAATTCAAAGAATTTGCAGGAGCAGAGAAGATATCATTACTTGGAAATACCGTAGACCCATCTGAGGTCACGTTCCACCTCCTCCTCAAACCACAGGCTACAACGCTGCTGCTGCTGCTGCTGCTGCTGCTGCTTGCAGTTCTTTACATGCTCCTCCTCTTCCTCCTTGTCCTGCAGTACCGGCGGGGTAATAATTCTTCCATGGGCACCGGCAGCTGCTGCTGGCGAAGAATTACTGCAATATGCAGATGATCCATTGTTGTAGCAGCTGACGTTGAGTACTGGGTGATGATGATCATCATCCTTGATCTTCTTGTTTATTGCAGCAGCAGCAGCAGGAGGAGGAGAATCATGCAGGACCAGATGCAGCTCCTGATCATCGTCAGTCGCGACTCCTCCTCCTCCTCCTGGCATTTTTCCGTTGCTATATAACAAGGCTAGTACCGTTATACACTAGTGTAGAACACAGTCTTCTTCTTACCTTGAAAAACTTCCACGTCCCTCCTCAAGCTATCATGGGAGCATGCATGCAGCAGCGCAGACAGCAAAATTTAGCACATCTGAAAACAATCTAAATCTCCCCAATCTAAGAAGAAGAAAAAGAAGCAATGTTCAGGGAGCTGGATTCCGACTGCAAGTACACAGACAGCAATTGATGATGAGTGCAAGATGATGCAAAAGAGATGAAATTGTTGTCTAGAGATCTAGAGCAGCTGCAAATTTAGCTGTGAAAGCAGCAGCAGCAGCAGCAGCAACTGGATCATGAACTGTGCTTTGTGAATCTGAGAGGTTATTGGGGAGATTTGGTAGGGTTATTTGTAAGCAGAAGAGAAGAGAAGATGAGAAGAGGGAGTGGCGGTGTGCACTTGTTGCTAGCAATTTTTTATTATTATTTTTTTCCCCTGAAATTTTTGTGAAATGGAGATATTATTTTCAAATTGGAATGAAAAATCGAAAAATCGCCATATTATATACGAAGTTCCCTCTACAGGAAGCCAAAATATAGAGGATGCTATACATTTTATTTTATTTTTAATTTTCACATTTTGAGGCCAAGCAGCTCCCAAATGTCATAATTTCCCCAAGCTCATTCTCTACAAGTTATCAAATTTAGCTGCTTTTTTTTTGAGTCTCTTAATTGCCAAATTTCTGAAGAAAAACCTTTTTTAAAAAACTTAAAATCACCAAATTCTATCTTAAGTTTGAGCAAGTAGTCAAAATATAGAAGGATGCTAGATTTTTTTCTTAAACTTTCTTATTTTCTTATTGCCACTTGAGCAACATGACAAATTTGAAAAAGAAAAACACATATCAAGAGTAAAAATTCCCCTCTATTCTTCTCTCTCTCTCTCTCTCTCTCTTCTTACCCACTAACTATTTTTGGCCTTTGCAAAATTTAGGAGATTGCAGATTCTTTTCAAAGTTCAGTTGGGTTACAAATTGAACCATGATCTGTTTCCAAATCAAGGATAGCAAATGTTTATTATTTTGGGAGAAATTTTTTAAGGAAATGTTCTTGAGTTCTTCAATGTCCATTGAAGACTTGGCCTGATTTTTGGGGTTTAGAGACAACAATGTACATAAGTTTTTTGGAGTTTGGGGACAAAGTATAAGTTTGGAGTTTGGAGACCAACCAAGCATTTAAATAACTCTCTCTTTTTCTTCTTTTCTTTTGGGGGAGTTTGGAGATGAGCATAATTTTTGGAATGCATAGGTTTTGGAATTTGAAGACAAGCATGTTTTGAGTTAGGGGACAAACTTTTTTCTTGTAAGGGAAAGCGGGGGAGTTCTTATACAAAAATTGCATGCACATAGATTTTGATAAATATATAGTTTCAAAAGGGAATCCCCCAAAATGAATTCCTGGCCAGTTTTTTACAAGTTTATATGTACAAAATAACCATGATGACATTGAAGAGTTACACTACTACCTTACCCTAAGGTCAGTTTCATCATTATATAATTCTCAAAATAGTGAAATGAAATTTCGTGAAAAATATGAAGTTGACATGTTGAAAATCATCATAATTATCGTAGGCTACACTCTGAATAATTTCACTACTTATATCACAATATTATAGTAGATGATGAAAAATTATGTAATTTCAAATTTTTTTTAAAAATTCATTTTTTTGCCAAAAAAATAAATATTCATGTTCTCAGTGTGGAAACTGACCCTAGGCTACTGTAGCCTAGAGAGGATCTGAGAGAGAAAAGAATGATCAATGAACAGGCTACTCATCTGTGTAGATAATGGGATTGTTCCTCTGATGAGGGTATTGTTCAAACACAGTCATGAGAAATGATCTGGAGTTGTGTAACTGCAAAGATGGTTGGGACATTCTAAATGCATGATGACATTTGGTGAAAAAGCAGCCTAGAGAGTACACAGATGCAAGGTGGGGGAAGAGTTGGATGCAAAAATAGAAACCTCTCCAAACATATCAAAAGAGGAAAGGTTTCTTTTCCCTTTTTGGACCTCTTTTTTTTTAATTTCTGAACTTTATTGCCAAATTTGGCTAAACCTTCTTATGGATGATTACCATTTCAAATACATCACAAAAATTGGAAAAAAACAAAAGGAAAAATAAATATGAGATTCCACATGTAATCCGTGATGAATATGCTTTTGGGGCGTCCACACCCAAATAACTAGGTTCTAGATTTTTGTTTGGTTTGAACTTAAAGAGGGAAGAGGGGGAGCAAGGGGTACGGAAGTCGCGTAGATAACCATCACCTATGATTTGCTTTATGATGTCATTTATCATCTTCCCATGCAATGCAACTTATCTCCTTCCTCTCTCTTATACATTGTGTCCATACGATTTTTTGAGGGAGTACGGATATTCCAATGGATAATGGTCATGATCAATTATTTTTTCATTGAATGTTGAACCACTGATGTCATGTTCGACACAAAAAAATATTGTATGTTTGGATTCTGGATCCCACAATTGGGCATGTGTATAACCAACCCTCTTTGACAAATTAACTCTCAGCCACAATACAGTTTTTAGTTTTGTGGAAGACTTCCCATACGCCGTAAACCCTACAAAGTTCAATACAACGGTCCAGAGTGAAATCAGATTGCACATCTTTCTTCATACTTCAATCCAAACTTATCTGGCCAGACTTATTCCACTTCTAGCTTATAATATGTCTAGCCTTGTTGCCTTCAAGCCAATGTTGTTCAACATCCCTGCACAATTTCCTGGGCCCTGTTTCCACAGCTTGCAATTTTGACATCTTGAGTTGCCGCCACCCTATGGACATTATCAAGATAGCAGCAGAAGGTTGATGAGTTCCTCCTACTTCATTACCCCATCCACCAAACAACTTTCATACTTTGCAAAGCTTTTGACCCGAAAAATCTCATTGCTTTCCAAAACTTTGGACTTTGTTGTTTGGGGCCCTCTTTGTTGGTCAAGAACTGAACTTGTGCAGCACCGGGCGGTTGGTTAAAATGATAAAATAGAATGAAGATCAAGGCTTTCCATTGGACGTTTCCAAACAGATTCTGTGATGTCATTGCCAGCACCCCACCGCCCAATCCTTGCATTGGACGGTGGGATGCAATGATTGGGCGGTGTGGTGTGACAATCACAAGTTTCATTCTCATTCCCAACACAACACAACACATTTAAGGACAGTTACAACTGGTTTGGGTGAACCAGCACCCACACTCAAACATGGTTTTCGGAAAAATGACCCAGCTTTTTTGGGTTGGCTTAGAGAGGCCTTGGGTAAAGCAGCACCTACAAAGGGGTACCACCCTCAAAACTCCAAATTATTTTGGGTTTCCTCTAAACATTCCAATATCCTGTCTCAAGACAAAATCAGGGTTTCCTAGTACACATTTCACGTCTTCCCGGAGGCTTATAGCCACTCCCTAAGGACCTCTCTCAAGAAGGTGAAGATTTGAGTGTAAGTTCGAGTTCTTCCTGGCCTCTATCATGACCTAAGTATGTTTTAACTTGATCATGGCTACAGGCTATAGTGGACCATCTACCTAGCAGCCATTTTTTGGGGTGAAAAATAGACAAAAGACTATATCAGCAATGACCGTGCAACATGTCCAATTACAAATTAGAGAGGCCCTAAAAGTGACACCATCACCTAATCCTCTTGGCACCATCATCACAGCCCCAAAACCTTGGGAGGTGCTAAATACCCCCTAACGAGCTCTGCCCGGTGTTGTTTCAGCGTCCGTGCCCCACCACCTGACCCCGCTTTCACACCTTCCACGTCCCAAGCAGGCCCCACCACTAGACCCCATCCTTTCAACCTCCATGTCATCTAGTGATCCCACATTGACCTTTTCCATGTCACTAGACAAACCCACTAGTTCATATCCATCCACCCCTACAAACCATCATCAACACTCATGTCATGTTCGTCATCGAACCTCACTTCACGGTTGTCATCGACTGCAACACCATCGACATGATCTGTAGCATGATTTGTGCTTTGCAACAAGGTATGTGTTCTACAAGAAATGGTGTTCACAAATCATGTTTGAAATTTCCCTTTTTTAGATGCAAAAGGATAAGCTACATGTCTATGTCTAAAGCAAAATATGAAGGTTTAAGGTTTAGGGTTGAGTTGCAAATTTTTGTCATGTGCTTTCACATTGATTAGTGAAATGATGAGTTTAACAAATTTAGTACTAAAGCACACAACAATCTTATGTTGCATTTACTTATGTTGCATTATTAAGTTTGGCCAATCATGGAATGAGCTTTTCCCGGAGAGAACACATAGTCTACAACTAGAAGCTTTGTTGAACAACATAGTTCAACACCTTCTAAAATCAATGTGGATTTCACACAAATTGAACCGAATATCACAATTGTGGACATTGCCTATGCAATTGAGTCCGTTGTGTTGGGGATCGAAAACATCCTATAGCTTGACAACCTTAAAGTCATGGCGATGGCAACAAACAAATAAGGAGAGCATAGGCGTTTACTTCAAAAGGTTTTGCTAATAATTGTTAAAGAAGACCCCTACATGATTCGCCTCCTTGGTTGACATAAATACATCAATGTTGTAAAGTCAGTAACAACAGATGACTAGAAGGGGTGAGTCTCCCATTTCATTTTTTTTTTTCCTTTTCATTGTGTGTGTTGGAATGTAGTTGCTTCGAACTATTGTTTCATTGTTGGGAAAATCCAAATACATAGCATATTTAAAAACCCCAATTCGCCAACAATCCATCTAAAATCTAAAAATATTGAATGACCAAGAGTTAATGGGTGCTTGATTTCTTTTGTTGTCCTTTTTGTGTAAGTTGTGTTGTAAGTTGTTGATTGCCATGTCCAAAAATATGTGATGAGTGAAATGTTTGGTTTTGAGTTATGGAGCATGAATAGTAGCTATTGTTTGTTGTTATATTTTCTTTTTGCAAATCAGCTGAGTTTAGAACTTTTTTTATTCATTAGGGTACATGGGGTTTTCTACTACAATTCATAATTATAGTTGTAAAACCATTCTTGGGCTTTTCTTAAGCATGCCTAAACATATTAAAGTCAATTTGTGTTGTCAACAATTCGTTGATTTCAGCAAAGTCTTGGTTGAAATTCAATTCTAAGCATAGTAAAACTTTGTTTATGGTCTAGGATTTTGGTGCTCTGCTTTAAGTATAGGAAGAATTCAATGTAGATAATAACTTCTTATGACTTTTTCTTCATTTTTTATTTGAACATAATCTCTTAATTACATTTTGATAAATAATTCAATCACATTAGCTGAGGGAAGAATCTCACCTTTTCTCATGCAAGGAATCATGTTTAGATGTTTATGCATGTTTAGTCTTTATATTTGTATACATTTTTGTTTGTTTTACCACTACTTCCAGTCCCTCATTCAATTAAGGTTAAGTAGAAGGAACATCAAGGTTAATAGATTGACATTAGGTCCAGGTTCCACATAATCCTAGAAGGTACCTACTTTCCTCCAGCTTCTCTACACTTCTTATTATAGTTAAATTTTGTGAACTTTTTGTTATAGTTGAATCTTGTGTTACTACAGTAATGTTGTGGGTATTGATCCAACTTCCCTTCAAATTAATAATTGTAATAACTATTACTATTATAATAGCAATCCATTATGCCCATGATCCTCTTAGTCGATAATTAGGAACCAATCCTTGCAAGAATAAACAAAGAAGCGCATGGAAAACACAACCCAATTGCTTGATTAGTGTAAAACTGAAGTGGCAACATGTTATGATGGAATTCAATTAGGATGTCCATGATAGTGGAAGATAACTAAACACATCCTATACTAGCCTCAAGTTGTGTGAACCACAAAAAAAGTGCAAGTCCAAAAAAAATAAAACAAGAGGTTTAGAATTGTGTTTTAATAGCTCTATGGAAATTGACATGTGTTGTACATATGATGAGATTTGTGTCTCATTGCTTCTTGTTTTAATATCATGTTGCTACAACTATGGCTAATCTAGAAAACTCAACCCATTTTTAATTTATGTACAAAAAAATCCAACAAAGCATGCGGATGAAATATTGTGTGTCAGGGTCTAATGTCACCTGTGAAGCACAACATTACCATGTCCAAAGTAAATATAGATCCTTGAGTGTCATGAGCAAAACAAATTGTTTGTTGTTGGAAACCAACATGCGTGTGATCTAATCTAATAAAATTTCATGTAGACAAGATTGCCATGTCCAAAATATGTCCAACACAATAATGTCCAAAAGTTGGTTTTTGTTATTTCTTGGAGAACCAAGTGTAGTTGTGATGGTTGTTTTACTAAATTATGCCTTGAGGTACTGTGTGTTGCTATGCCAAAATACATAATTATTGATGTAGTGGGAAATGATAGCCAATGATTTTGGCATTGTAGGTATTTGGAAGTCCACAAGGGAACAACAAGAATTATAATTTCACAACGCAACAAAGTAAACATCATTGTGTCACCTTATACCTTGAAAACAAATATGAGCAATTGGCCTTGGAAGCATATCTTGATATCTGATGCGTTGATGTGCTTATAGGTAATAGGCCATCATTTGAATGCAAGTTTTATGGCAATATTTTCAAACACAAAAATATTTTGTTTTACCACATAATGATGAATTTATGCCTTAATTACACAGGTGGTGAACTACTCAAAATGTATCCAACAATGACAAAAGTTGAGCTTAAGGAGGTCAATAAGTTTGGGGTGAAGTTTGGGAAAACACTCCCAAACCAAGGCAAACGAATAATTGATGATGTGACAAAACAAACCACAAAAAGGGCTGCACCACCAAAAATTACAAAAACAACCATCTAGTATGCTAGCTCTAAGACCCATACGTCCAAAGGAGAAAGAGGTATATGAACTAAGTACTAATGAAAACTTTTCTTTAGGTTGTAATGTGAAAGCAAGTATAATTCTTCATCTCTCCTACATTTTATTTCCTAGTTGGAAGTTGACATTTGCAATGGCAACTATTGGCATGTTTCTTTTCTTAAAAATTCCATGAACTGGATCTTTCTAGGTTCTGTTGCAAACAATTAAGGAACAAAAAATAATGTTCCACAGAAGCAGTCATTAGAACATGCAAAACCCAATAGTAAACCGTTTACTAAGCAAAATAAAATAGCCTGAGCCCCTTATCATTATTCTCATCTATGTTTATGCCACTGAAGAATACAACCCAATTCACAAAAACTAATGTAAAAGCAAAGGCAAAAGCAATTGTAAAAAGTTTCACAGTTGAGAGCTCTTATGAACTACCTCTTCCCTCAACAAAAGTGAAAATCAATGGACTTTATGTTCTTCTATCAGAAACAAACACTATGATAGACAAGAAGATCTTGGAAAAGCTTGAAAAGACTATGGCGCTTTTGATGAAAATGGAAACAAAAGTTGTTTTGGGCAACATGTTGGTTTCTGCATTTGGCCAATGGTACTTTCATCCACCTATAAGTATTATAAGGTTTGCAATATTTTGTTTTCTTTAGTTCTTGTTTAGATAATGTTTTCTTACCCTTTTTTTTTCCATGCAAGTTGGTGGAGGGATTGAAAAGACAAGCCACATTAGTGACATTGGTAAACAATCCATCAATGCATGGACATCTAGAGGGGGTGGAGATAACACAATGAACAAGTTTAATCAAATGAAGTGCCTTTGGGAATACCTACAATACCTACAACTGAAAAAAGAATATGATGATAAGAAGGTAGGAGCTGTAAAAACTTTGAAGAAAAAAGAGGACTATGTTTAGCAAAAACTACACAAATTTGACAAACATGTCAAGGCCACAAAAGAAAGGGCAACATGGGGTTGGTCACCATTATACCATTTGTTGAAATCATTTCCTGTCCAAGTTGGACCTTAGTGCCCTTGGGAGCACATTAAAAAGGAGCTATAGAACATCATGTTAGAAATGGATAAGGAACCACATCCATTGTCTCTTAACATGGAATATTTTCACATCATTTGTGCATTCAAGTTGTTTTGTAGAAATAGTTTTGGAAAACTACATCCACTTGTTCATGCAAATACGAGGTTGATTCATTGCAACATCTTTCATTACTGTCAAGATCAATCCCATTTCATCCAACTAACCATAGCAATCCAAGTCATTTTGGATTACAAATTTTTATGGTTTCCAAAACAACAGAAGTGCATTGAAAAAGTCAAGTAATGTCGTCAAGACTTGTTAGGCCCTCTTGGATTTGATCTTTAACAACAAGAGCCAGTTGTTGAGAAGACTCTAAGGTTCATGTCAAAGATTATTCATAGAGCAATCTCAAACATGCAAAAAGTGGGAATGACATCGAAGTTGCAAGTTATGTGGTGCGTTTCCACAAATGGCCATGATGATAGAACTCATTTGGAGCAAGTATTTGATTTAATTTGTTGCCATCCTAATTGCCAATATATCATTATTTTAATAGTAAGCAACATTGCAAAGTTCCCTTGCATTATAGAAACCTAGCCTTTGAACTTGGCACCTTTAGGTGGTTTTTGAAGCTTTGTTTATTTCAGAAGAGATAGACATTGGCTAGGTCTTCCCTAGGAAGCTTTCCCTTACATCTGATGGAACTATTTCAGACATGTATCTTAAATGCACCACTACATTGGTTGAAATCATGCATTGTCAAGTCCTTGTTTTGCATGTGAAGTTTGACAGAGTCAAACCCCTTTTGGCAATTGCAACAGATGTGAACACCACCTCAGAAAAAAATGACAACTCCACAATAGGTATTATTTCAGCATCTAAAACTAAGCTTTTCAAGTTTGTTGTGTTTAATGTTCTTTTAGTCCATGGTGAATACTAACGTGATTAAACTGTTAAATATAATGTCTTAAAGAGATTAATCATGGTTCTACCATGTTTTGTAAGTGTCAATTCATCAAATGCGTTTGATCTTGTGCCCCTATAAGTTGAAGATTCCATTCTGCTAGATGTTTCTTCTTAGGTGCTACAAAAAAATACAATGAACATACGCCACATGGGTTATTTGGTAAGATTATCAATAATGAGAATCATAGGTAAGGCACGAAAGAGGAGTTTGAGTTTGATCTATAGTCCTATTTCAACAATCCAAGCCTGGCCACTTTGTTGTAGTCAACAACAATGTCAACAACTTAGATTAGATTTAAACATACACCTTCACTATCCTTAGGATTGTGACCTCATAGGGACTCCTCTCATAGCCCTCTGAGAACAATACCTAATTTGAATTATGAGATGTGAAACCAAAGAACACCTCAGTTGCAACCAACCTCAAACATGCAAGGCATAGTTAAAGATAGTGACCCTAATAGTTTGTTGTCTTCCCCATTGCTATTACAAAGCATGACGAAGACACAATAGTTGAATGATTAGACATTCTAGCTACAACAATTCATGCAAAACAAAAGTAAGTAACAATTTTGTGTTAAAAATTTAAGGTTTACTTGCTTTAGTCCATGTATTGAGTCTCTATAGGATTGTATACCTTTTCCCACATAATCAGGCCCAACTAACAGACAGTTCATGAATAAGATGTACAACATAATTATTTATCAAAATTTTAACTTTATAATGCAATTTTTTTGGCATTTTTTTCTTGTTTTTTTGGAAAGGTTTTCTTGTCATTGATGATATTTTTAACCTCCAAGCATAAACATTAAGTTATATATGTCTGTTGTCAACACATTGCAATATTAAATTTTTTTTCCCAATTTTCAAGCAGAGCCATCATTGACACTTGTAGTTGAAATTATAATTATGAGACAAGTTGGTGATAGTGGTCAAAAATTTCATTAACTCCAAAGGTGGGACAAAGGATTCTGCAGTTTCTTTTGTCATTTCAAGTGATTATTTGAAATTGAAAATCGATACATACGTTACCCTCCTCAACTGTAGTGAGGGCCACTTTTCCACTAACGTTATGGATTTCTTTAGGTTGTGGTTTATGCACAAACGTCTTTCATTTTATGATTTATACATCACACAATCCCATATGTGGGACATTGTTAAGAATTAAAGAAAAGAAAAAGGGGAATTTGAGCATAGTGTCACTCATTTTGTCTACAAACAATTTCAATTGCTTACGACAATGAAAACAATATTTATCCCAATCCAAGATGCTAATCACTAGAGTCTTTTGATCTTGAGTGCAAAACATTTGTTTCATTATGATCCTCTCAAATTTACAAACCTTTTTCACAATGCCATCTTGCACCGTTTTTTTGCAAAAGTACGGGCAATTATAGAAGGAAACTTTTCAAGGTCACATGCATGGCAACGAGCAATTTCAAAATCCAATTGGGTGTGGCTTGATGGTCCACATCAACAATCAAATTGGGAATGCGGCTTTTATGTTATGAAATTCATACAAAAAATTTGTGACTACATGGCAAAAAACATGGAATCATCCATTGAGGTATGTGCATTTAAGCCCTTAAATGTAGAATTGTTTTATGTCCATGCGCAAGTTTTTTTGCAAATTTACTAAACACAACTATATGTTGTTCTACATGTTTTTCTGCAGATGACCCTTTTAATGGGGTTTTTTTATTCCCATTAAGGTTAATTCACCTCTGGATTTTTCCTAAAACAACAAATACATACAACACACCAAAAAAAACTTAAGCTACTACAAATCCTAAACTAACATGTATACAAATTGCTCAAACTTAAAAGAAATAGTGTCGCAACCCTAACTTAGCCAAGTGTGGGGGTGAAGCCCAACACTTGGAAAAGTTGGGGATTTGGAGTCCTCCGGGACTCCCGAATGTTTAGAGCTCGACAGCAGGACCCAAAACACCTCGTATTGGGGTGTTCTTGGTGTCAT
>Ga0209208_10000570_pt1 | contig 48631 bp, 43 predicted proteins | sample S1TSphfallax_3_FD_187694 | JGI IMG/M metagenome (GOLD analysis project Ga0209208, IMG submission 187694) | Host-associated microbial communities from peat moss isolated from Minnesota, USA - S1T2_Fd - Sphagnum fallax MG (SPAdes) (version 2) | ecosystem: Host-associated > Plants > Peat moss >...
TGACAGGCGGACAGGGCTTTATGCCGCGTATGGCTGACAATTTTTAAGAATTAATTCGTTTTGTCCAAGTAAGAGGCGCTTTTTTGAAAAAAAGCGCGCAAAAAACTTTTGATTCCGCTGGGCTAGGTGTTTGATCCCGGAGTTTGATGGTGCGATATTTTCTCTGGAATGGAGGGAAGCACTATGGGCCAGGTTCTTCACGGGAGCGCCACAACGACAGAGGCGGTCCGTCGAGCGATACAACATAGTCAAGAGAGCCTGAGGGTTCTGGCGAAGCGCTACGGCATCAACCAGAAGACCGTTGCCAAATGGAAGAAGCGTGCGTCGGTAGCTGATGTTCCGACCGGCCCCAAAGACCCAAAATCAACGGTGCTGACCATTGAAGAGGAAGCGATCGTCGTCGCCTTCCGCCGGCATACGCTGTTGCCCCTCGATGACTGTCTCTATGCCCTCCAGGCCACAATCCCTCATCTCAGCCGTTCTTCATTGCATCGCTGCCTGCAGCGCCACGGCATCTCCCGGTTGCCTGATGTTCAGGGCGATAAACCAGACAAGAAGAAATTCAAATCATATCCCATCGGCTATTTTCATATCGACATCGCCGATGTCCAAACCGCCGAAGGTAAGCTGTATCTCTACGTCGCCATAGATCGAACCAGCAAATTCGCCTTCGTCCAACTCGTCAAAAAGACCGGACGGTCTTCCGCGTCAGCCTTCCTCGAAGCCCTGATCAAAGCCGTTCCCTACAAAATCCACACCGTCCTGACCGATAACGGCATCCAGTTCACCTTCCCGCCCCGCTATGCTGACGGACCCACAGCAAGATATGTGACCCACATGTTCGATATGCGATGCGAGGAAAACGGTATCGAACACCGCTTAACAAAAGTCCGCCATCCATGGACCAACGGCCAAGTCGAGCGAATGAACCGAACTATCAAAGAAGCCACAGTCAAGCGATACCACTACGACCGCCATGAGCAGCTGGAACGTCATCTCAACGACTTCATCGATGCCTATAATTTCGGCCGAAGGCTGAAGACACTCAAGGGCCTCACACCCTATGAATTCATCATCAAAACCTGGACAAAAGAACCAGAAAGATTCATCCTAAATCCAATCCACCAAATGCCGGGACTAAACACCTAGCGGACGGGGTGCTCATCGGCAAAGCAACCCGCACAGAACTTCTGGCCCTCTCTTGGCTTGCCACTTTGTTGGTCGTGCCAGCCGCTCATGAGCGTATTTTCGGATCAATCGGAAAACACGCTCACTCATATTTAGGCGGGTAACTTTATCCGATTCAGTCTGAGCGGATTTTGCTCCAGCGTTTTTGTGTTCAAACCCAGCTTTTCAGCGCGCGTGATCTTCGGTACGATAACAACCTATAATTCGACGAGGATTTTATGCAGCGCTGGTTCCGGCCATTTGTCGTTTTTCTCCCCGTTTGCCTGGCTGGTTGTGTGCCCCCGCCCGGCAGTTTGTCCCAGCAACCTGCGGGGGGTGCTCGTCTCATGTTGTCGAACGGCGGCAGCATCGCCACCCTCACAGACACGCTGATCGCTCTACAGGGTCACACGCTCAGAATTGGTTTCTTCCATGACCCGCAAAACGCCGACTGCAGCGTTCAGGCCGACCAGCACATCGTATTCACAGTTCTTACCCAGCCGCAGAATGGCCATTTAAATGTGTCTCAGGAATTTGATTCTCCGGATTATCCCGCGAATAACCTCATGTTCAAATGCGATGACGGCCGGATACCGGGGACTGAGGTGACCTACCTCGCCAATCCCGGTTTTTCCGGCCAGGACCAGATTTCTTATAGTATCTATTTCCCAAACGGGCACGAGCTGATCGCGAATACCACGATTAATGTCCAGCCCTGATCCAAGGCCTGTGGCTGCCAACCAACCCGCAATCCATATTACATAAAAGTTTTTTGCTTCTTTTTTTCAAAAAAGAAGCGCTTTCTTCGACCTTAATCTTATCTACCCAATCGTCGCCTTACCGCGCGAAATGGCCGCCACGCCGGTCCGGCTCACCTCCGCCAGGCCGATCGGCCGCATCAGGTCCAAAAACGCGTCCAGCTTGTCGGTCGCACCCGTCAGCTCAAAAATAAAACTCTCGGTCGAGGCGTCGATCACCCGGGCCCGGAACGCATCCGCCAGGCGCAGCGCCTCCTGCCGCGCATCGCCCGTCCCCACCACTTTAATCAGCGCCAGCTCGCGCGCCAGATGCGGCCCCTCGCGCGACAAATCCAGCACCCGGTACACCGGTACCAGCCGGTCCAGCTGCGCCTTGATCTGCTCGATCACCATTTCCGTGCCGGTGGTAACAACGGTAATCCGGCTCTTGCTGCGGTCCTGCTCCACCGGCGCCACGGTCAGGCTGTCGATGTTATAGCCCCGGCCGGAAAACAGCCCGATCACCCGCGCCAGCACGCCGGCCTCGTTCTCCACCAGCACCGAAATGGTGGCGGAGCGCATTTCAGTCCCGGGCATTAGACCAGCACCAAACCTTCATCGGTGACCGATTTGCCGTTATAGCCCCCGGCATTCGGTTGGTGCTCCGGCCCCAGCAGCATTTCGTTATGCGCCGCCCCGCTCGGGATCATCGGGTACACGTTTTCCTTCTGGTCCACGCAGATATCGGCAATCACCGGCCGGTCCACCGCGATCATCTCCGCGATCACCCGGTCCAGATCATCCACGGTCTCCGCGCGCAGCCCCACGGCGTGGAAGCTCTCGGCGAGTTTGACGAAATCCGGCAGGGCCGCGGAATAGCTCTCGGAATAGCGGTTGCCGTGCAGCAGCTCCTGCCATTGCCGCACCATGCCCATATATTGGTTGTTCAGGATAAAAATCTTCACCGGCAGCCGGTATTGCGCCAGCGTGCCCATCTCCTGGATGTTCATCAGAATGCTGGCCTCGCCGGCGATGTCGATCACCAGCGCGTCGGGATGCGCGATCTGCACGCCCATCGCGGCCGGCAGCCCGTAGCCCATGGTGCCGAGGCCGCCCGAGGTCATCCAGCGGTTTGGTTTATCGAATTTAAAGTGCTGCGCCGCCCACATCTGGTGCTGCCCAACCTCGGTGGTGATATAGGTCTCGCGCCCGCGTGTGGCCTTGTAGAGCTGCTCGATCGCATATTGCGGTTTTATCACGCTGCCTGGGTCGCGGCTCTGGGTGAAGCGCATGGATTGCTTGGCGCGCCATACATCGATCTGCTGCCACCATTCTGCCAGCGCATCCTTGTTGGGCTTGTGGCTGTCCTTCTTCCAGGCCGCGATCAGCGCGCGCAGAATCTCTGCCGCGTCGCCGATGATCGCGACATCCACCGCCACCGATTTGTTGATGCTGGACGGGTCGATATCCGCGTGAATTTTTTTGGAACCCTGCGAAAACGCATTCAGCCGGCCGGTCACCCGGTCATCGAACCGCGCGCCCAGATTCAGCATGACGTCGCAGCCATGCATCGTGAGGTTCGCCTCATAGGTTCCGTGCATGCCCAGCATGCCCAAAAACTGCGGGTCGGAGGCCGGATAGGCGCCCAGGCCCATCAGCGTGGAGGTGCAGGGAAAGCCAGTCAGCCGCACGAATTCCATCAATAGCCGCGCGCATTCCGGCCCGGCATTGATCACGCCGCCGCCGGTATAAACAACCGGCCGCTCCGCGCGCTTCAGCAGATGCACGGCCTCGGCGATCCGCATGGCATCGGGCGCCGTGCGCGGCCGGTAGCTGCGGTGCGGCGCGCTGCTTGGCTCAGCATAGGGGGCCGGGTTGATCAAAATATCCTTCGGCAGATCGACCAGCACAGGTCCCGGCCGGCCGGTGCGCGCCACGTAGAACGCCTCATGCACCACGCGGGAGAGGTCTTCCGAACGCTTCACCAAATAATTGTGTTTCGTCGCCTGCCGCGTGATGCCGGTGGTATCGGCCTCCTGGAACGCGTCATTGCCGATCAGATGCGTCGGCACCTGGCCGGTCAGGCACACCACGGGGATGCTATCCATCAGCGCGTCCACCAGCCCGGTCACCGCGTTGGTCGCTCCCGGGCCAGACGTGACGAGCACGACGCCCACCTTGCCGGTGGAGCGCGCATAGCCCTCGGCCGCGTGCACCGCGGCCTGTTCGTGGCGGACCAGGATATGCCGGATCGCGCTCTGCTGGAACAAGGCGTCATAGATCGGCAGCACGGCGCCGCCAGGGTAGCCGAAAATCACATCGACACCCTGCGCGACCAGCGCCCGCAGCAGCGCCTCCGCCCCGGATTTCATCACTTCCGCCGTCATCACCGTGCCGTCCATGCCAACCTGCCGCCTGCTTATACAATGGAGATGGAAGCGGTACAGCCACAACCGGACATGGTCAACCTCAACTATTTACAAAATTAATCAAATCACGCGCATCGCTTTCCAAATATTGCTCAAAATGATGAATTTTTGTTGTTATTGTTTTCATATGCTGTGGGGCCACCAATTTTTGGTGCCGGAACCATGTCATTTGCCGTTTGGTGTAGCGCTGGGTTGCCGAAATCGCAGCACTCTCCGCCGCTTCCAGCGTGCTCTGCCCGCGTAAATAGGCCGCAAGCTCGGGCACGCCATGCGCCCGCATCAGCGGCAGCGCCGGGTCCAGCCCGAAGGCCAGCAATGCCGCTACCTCATCGGCCGCGCCGGCGGCCAGCATCGCGGCAAACCGGCTGGCAATCGCCTCGGCCAGAGCCGGTCTGGGTGGATCGAGTAGCAGCATCCGGCTGTTCCAACCCGTGAGCCCCTGCGTGGGTTGGCTTTGCCAGGCCGCCAGCCCGCGCCCGGTGCCCAGCCACACCTCATAGGCGCGCGCCACGCGCTGGCTATCTGTCGGTTTCAGCCGGGCCGCGGTCTCGGCATCCAGCATGGCGTGCAACGCCGCCGGCCCGCGCTCGGCCAGCAACTGCCGCGCCGTTGCGCGCGCGTCCTCGCCGGGGTCCGGGATGTCGGCGATGCCGTTGATCAGGGCGGAAAAATACATCCCCGTGCCGCCGCATAAAATCGGCAATTGGCACTCTTCCAGCGCGGCAAGTGCTGCACCCCGCCACCAGGCGGCGTTTGCCGGCGCCGCTGCCGCCCGCACGCCGTATAGCCGGTGCGGCACCGCCGCCTCGTCCGCGGCCGAGGGCCTAGCCGTGATAACCCGCAGCTCACGGTAGCACTGCATCGCATCCGCGTTGATGATGGTCCCGCCCAGACGCTGTGCTAGCGCCAAAGCCAGTGCGGATTTCCCGCTCGCCGTCGGCCCCGCGATGATCAGCAGCCGCCTTGCCGAGTTACCCCGCTCTGTCCTACCAGTCGCGCCCATGTCCTATATCGTCATCTGCAGCGCCAACCGGCAAGCCGGGCCCCTGACCGAAGCCGATGCCAGGCGCGCAATGGAATTTTGCTCCGGCCAGCATTTAAACTGGCTCAGTGCCGCCCAGGCCGCCGAATTCATCGTCAAAAACCCGCCGGATATCGGCCAATTGAAGCTGGTCCTGGACCATAAAGCCACCGACATCTTCATCACCAAATTCCGCGGCCGCCGCAAGGCGGTGCTGGTGGCGGATATGGACAGCACCATCATCACCACCGAAACTTTGGACGAGCTCGCAGCCTTTGCCGGTCTCAAAGAGCAAATCGCCGCGATCACCGCGCGCTCAATGAACGGCGAGCTCGATTTCGCCGCCGCCCTGCGCGAGCGCGTCGCGATGCTGAAAGGGCTGGATCTCACAGCGCTGGAGCGCACCTGGTCCGAAACCACGTTTTGCCCCGGCGCGCGAACACTCATCGCCACCATGCGCGGCTTCGGCGCCACCACCGCTTTGGTCTCCGGCGGTTTTACATTTTTCACCGCCCGCGTCGTCGCCGCCCTCGGCTTCGACCTCCACCGCGCCAATGTCCTGCTGGATAACGGCTCCGCACTGACCGGCGAGGTCGCCGAACCAATCCTGGATAAAGACACCAAGCTCGCCACTCTGAAAGAGCTGGCGGAAAAACGCGGCGTCAAACTCTCCGCCACCCTCGCGGTGGGAGACGGCGCCAACGACCTCGCCATGCTGAAAGAGGCGGGCCTCGGCATCGCCTACTACCCCAAACCCGTCGTCGCGGCGGAAATCCCCAATCGGATTGAGCATACGGACCTGACCAGCCTGTTATTCGCGCAGGGCTACCCGGCCAGTGCGTTCAGGGAATGAAGTAAGCGGCGCTTTTTTAAAAAAAAGCGCGCAAAAAACTTTGATTCCTCAGAGGCGTTGCTGGTTGAACCCCCGAAGCCTCGCACAAATAAAAGTTTTTTGGTTCTTTTTTTCAAAAAAGAACCGCTTACTTCCGCTCCACCAGGGAGACCCTTCATGAAGACACGCGCCGCCGTTGCCCGCGCTCCGGGCAAGATTTTATCGCTTGAAACGGTCGATATTGAGGGCCCCAAAGCAGGTGAGGTGCTGGTGGAGGTAAAGGCCACAGGGATTTGCCATACCGATGAATACACGCTCTCGGGTGCCGATCCTGAAGGGCTGTTCCCGGCGATTTTGGGGCATGAGGGGGCTGGGGTTGTCGTGGATATTGGGCCCGGTGTCACCAGCCTCAAAAAGGGTGACCACGTGATCCCGCTCTACACGCCGGAGTGCCGCAATTGTAAGTCCTGCTTGTCCCGCAAAACCAATCTCTGCACCGCGATACGCGCCACGCAGGGCAAGGGCGTGATGCCCGACGGCACCTCGCGTTTCTCCTGCGACGGCGCGCCGGTGATGCATTATATGGGCTGCTCCACCTTCGCGAATTTCACGGTCCTGCCCGAAATTGCGCTGGCGAAGGTGCGGGAGGACGCGCCATTCGATAAAATCTGCTATATCGGCTGTGGCGTCACCACCGGTATCGGTGCGGTGTTCAACACCGCGGGGGTCAAGCCCGGCGATAATGTTGTGGTGTTCGGTCTCGGCGGCATCGGCCTCAACGTGATCCAGGGGGCGCGCATCGCGGGTGCTAACATGATCGTCGGTGTTGATCTCAATAACGGCCGCAAGACCATGGCCGAAAAATTCGGGATGACGCATTTTGCAAACCCAGCCGAGATCGGCGAGGACCTTGTGCCCTATCTGGTCAATCTCACTGACGGCGGCGCGGATTACAGCTTTGAGTGCATCGGCAACGTGAAGGTGATGCGCCAGGCGCTGGAATGCTGCCATCGCGGTTGGGGCACCTCCATCATCATCGGTGTCGCCGGCGCTGGACAGGAAATTTCCACGCGGCCGTTCCAGTTGGTCACCGGCCGCAGTTGGAAAGGCACCGCGTTCGGCGGCGCACGCGGGCGGACCGATGTGCCGAAAATCGTCGATTGGTACATGGACGGCAAAATCAACATCGATGATTTGATCACCCATGTGCTGCCATTCGAACAGATCAATGAAGGCTTTGAGCTGATGCGGCGCGGCGAGAGCATCCGCAGCGTGGTGACGTATTGATAATTGGGTGTGATTTTTAGATGGCATAAAGGAAAGCCGTTACTTTTTTGAAAAAAAGTAACCAAAAAACTTTTATGACTTTAGTCCGCGCCGGTGACACCAGCGCAGTCCCGGTTGGTATCGCGCGTGGGGCTGGTGGGGCGGCCACGCGCCAAAATAAGTAAGCGCGTGGGGCTGGTGGGGCGGCCACGCGCCAAAAAACAGACTTATACCAACGGTCATTATTTATGACCGTTGGTATCAAAGTCTTTTTGCTTCACGCGCCCCGATGACTGAGCGGCTCGCGCGCGCAAGTCTAAATCGGGCGGAGGGCGCGCAAAAGGTCCAGAAAAAGCAGTGCTTACTTTGTCTTCAACGTAACAAGATAGCGCTTTAACCGCCGGCAGGGGCGTTGAAATAGACTGTGAAACCGGGCGGAAATTCCGCTCGCCGCCAGCGCGCGAATTGTACGCGTATCTGGTCCAGCTTGGCGCGGGCATAGCTATCTTCAGGGTCACGCGCGAGCTGGTGCAGGGCCCCCCAACACGCATTGATCATCTGGTCGAACGGCGGCGGTCCCACCATCGCGATGCCGCGCGGCGCGCTATGGTGGCGGGCTGATTTGCGCAAAAATACGTCCAGCACCGCGGCGGCCTCGTCCAGCCCGCGCGGCCAGATGATCCCCGCTGTGGCGGTGGCCGCGCCTAACGTGCCGCGCCAGTTCGCCAGCAAATCATCATAGAACAGCAATGCGCGCGGCAGCCCGCGCGAGTGAAACTCCGCCTCCAGCATATGGTGCAGCCAATTGCCGGCGCTCTGCTCGGCCGGCAGATCATTGCGCCGCGCCAGCGAGTTCACGACCTCCGCCGGATGGCGGATCAGGAGCAACGCGCGGGTATCGGTGCCGATGGCGCTGAGCGCCGGCAGCCAAGCCGGCAGCGTCACGCACATCCGCGGGTCCTTCAAAACAAACGGCGCGTTACCCGGAAATTCATCTTGCAGCGCCGCCAATATGGTTTGATGGTCCGATGGGCTGAACCGGCCCAGAATCTCCTCAGGGTAAAAATGCAGGCAGATATTCCAGGAGGCGCGCGCCGCGGCCAAGATCTGATGGTTGATCTCCACGATCCGCAGTGATTCCTCAAAACCGTCCGGATTATCGTCCGATGCCGGCAAGGTGGTGCGCGGCCGCGCGAAACCTAGCCGGATTGTGGCACCCGCCAACGCGGAGGTACCGCTGCGATGCATGCCGAGAACGAGCAGGGCCTGGCGGGAGGGCATAATGCCGGGTTAGCAAAACTTCAGCATGGAGGGCAGAAGCAAGCGCTGCTTTTTTGAAAAAAAGCACCAAAAAACTTTTGATTCCTTTGGGCCGTGGCCTCGTCGGCAGCACCGCCCAAAGGAAAATCAAAAGTTTTTATAGAGCTTCGCGTCCCGCTGGAAAAAGCGCCGAAGGGCGCGCAGGATTATCTAAAAAGCGACCGCTTGCTTAACGATATGCCCGGTTAACCGCCGAACCGCGCCAGCGTCTCCTTCAGCGGGGTTGCACCCTGGTTCGAGCCCTGCAAACTCACCACGATATCCCGCGCATCCGCGACATTGCCGTAATAGGCCTGTTCCGCGCCGGAATTGTTCGACAGCACCGAGCCCTGTAACGAGATGCCGCCATATAGTCCCTGGGTCTTCGAGAAGCTGATGATATCGGCGTCAAGTGCTGTGGACATCGAGCCGTTGACGCCCGCACCCAGCGTCGCGACCGTGAGCCCGGCATCGGCGCCGAATTTGAACTGGCTGTTGAGCAGCGCGTTCAGCCCGCCATTGGTCATCACCATCATCATGACCTCAGCATTCTGCACGCCGGCCTGGAAACCGAAGCTGCCCGAGCCCAATGAATAGAAGGCCGGGTCGGACCAGGAGCCGTCCGCCCCGCGGGCGGAGAGCACGCAGCCGCCACCTTCGCCGCCGAAGATCAAGCCGGCGCGGAATATGTTGGGGCAGACAACCACCGCCTTGGCGCGGCGCAGAAATTCCTGCGCCTGCGTGCCTTCCGACCCGCCCATCATATCCTCGATCGAGAGCGTGGCGCTGTCGACCAGATGCTGCGGGCTGTCAGCCAAGGCTGCGGCAGGCGCGGCGAAAACGGCGGCAGCGGTTGCCAGGCCGAGGATCAGGCGTTTCATCGAAGAGCTCCTTGCGTTTGGTTGCGTGAGTGTGATGGTTCCAGAGCTGATGACGCGCTCTGTGAATCACAAGGTTTGGTGGAGATTTGTTCATTAACCGTTAGGACACGCCATCCTGTCGCGTGGCGCTCCAGCCGGGTTAGCGAAATATTTTCGACCGAGAGGCACAGCGCCTGGTGCGCGCTGAGCGCCAGAGCGTGCGCCACCGCGGCGCGGATCGCACCGCCATGGCTGATGATGATGGTATCGGCGCCATCGGCGTCGGCTGCCAGCCGCTCCAGCCCGGCGCCGACGCGGGCGATCATGTTGTCGAAGCTCTCGCCGCCAGGCGGGGTTTCGGCGGCATTGATCGGCCAGAACGGGTGGCGCTCGGCCGGCTTGCGCGCGTCAAACTGGGTGATCGGCTGCCCCTGGAAGTCGCCAAAATCCTGCTCGACGAAGGCCCGGTCGATCAGCGGGGTTTGCGCCGGGTAGCCGGCGCGCATCAGCGCCGCGGCGGTGGCCTGGGTCCGGGTGAGCGGGGTGCAGACCAGCCGTGCCGGGCGCGGCAGCCTTGCGGCAAGGGCTTCGTAGCGCGGGGCGTCGGCCGCCATCTGGGTCACGCAAACCGGCACGTCGTTGGTGCCATAAAGATGGGTGAGCGAACCAGCGGCGACCAAAGCGTGACGGATGAGCCAGAAGCGGTGCAGCAAATCTATTCCCCGATTGAGATCAGCGCGCCGTTGATCCTGGCGCGGCGGAATTCGCCGTTAAAAATATAGATCGCCGCCAGCATCCAGGCCGCGTTCAGCACCGCGGCGAGGCCGAGCTGCGGCCAGTCGATGATATGGTGGAACAAGGCAGCGCGCATACCGGTGAAGATATGCGCCGCCGGCAGCGCATTGGCGGCCGGCTGCAGCCAATATGGCAGCGCGCTCACCGGGTAATACACGCAGGCAAACGGCGTGATTCCGAACGCGATGGTCCAGGCCAGCCCCTCCGCCCCGGCGCCATAGCGGAACAGCAGTGAGACGATACCGAGCGCGATCCACCACCCCATGATGATGAGGTTGAGAAAAAACAGGATCAAAACCGGACCCAGCAGCAAAATATCATAATGATACAGCGCATAGGCGATGATTGTGGCCGGAACGAGGCCGGTAAGAGTCCGCATTGTGGATACCACGATCAGCCCCGCGATCAACTCGATCGGGCGCAGCGGGCTGACGAACAGATGGCCGAGATTGCGCGACCATATCTCCTCGAGAAAGGTGATGGTCATCGCAAGCTGCCCGCGCAGCGTGATCTCCCAGAGCAAAACCCCCGCGATCAAGCTACCTGCCGCCAATACCGCCCCAGGCACATGTGCGCGCGAAATATAGGTCGCGGTGAAACCCCAGATCAGCAAATTGAGCGTTGGCCAATAGGCAACCTCCACAATGCGGGGCCAGGACCGGCGGAACACCGCCAGATGTCGGTACACCAATGCCAGGATTCGGGTGAAGGACCTCATTTGGAGGCATCCCGCGCGATATCGAGAAAGACTTGTTCCAGATCATCCCGCCCATAGCGCGCGATCAGCCCCGCGGGCGTGCCGCGGTCCACAATCTTGCCGGCCTTCATCATCAGCACCTCGTCACATAGCCGCTCAACCTCGGCCATGTTGTGCGAGGCGAGCAAAATGGCCGCGTTGGATTTGGCGCGGTAGCGCTCAAGCATGGTGCGCACATAGTCGCCGGTATCCGGGTCCAGGCTGGCCGTCGGCTCGTCCAGCAACAGCAGGTCAGGCTCGTTGATAAAGGATTTGGCGAGCGCCACGCGGGTTTTCTGCCCGGCGGAGAGCGCGCCGGCCGGGCGAGCCAGCAATTCGGTGAGGTTAAAATCCGCAGCCAGAGCCGCAATCCGCTTGGTCAGATGCGGCACATTATAGAGCATCCCATATACCCGTAAATTCTCCGCAACCGACAGCCGGGACGGCAGCGCGATATAGGGCGAGGAGAAATTCATCCGCGCCAGCGCCGCAAAACGGTCCTTCGCCATGTCGTGCCCGAGCACCCGGATACTGCCGGCCGTGGGCGTGAGCAGCCCGAGCAGCATGGAAATGGTGGTGGTCTTGCCGGCGCCATTGCCGCCAAGCAACCCGAGCACGCGGCCGCGTGGCAGGCTGAATGAGATGTCATCTACAGCCAGGGTATGGGCGTATCGCTTGGTAAGATGGGCGACTTCGATGGCGGGCATGCGGGTGGGATAGGCGGGAAGGGCGGGGGAGGGGAAGCAAGCAAGCGGTTCTTTTTTGAAAAAAAAGAACCAAAAAACTTTTATCCTCGGGGCTAGGGGCGCTCCAGCGGCAACGCCCCAGCGGAATCAAAAAGTTTTTGCGGAGCTTTTTTTAAAAAGCGACCGCTTTCTTGGCCCACGCTTTGCGCCTAGAGCCGGTGAATGGACGATCTGGCGCTCTACATCCACTGGCCGTTTTGCCTCGCCAAATGCCCGTATTGCGATTTCAACTCGCATGTCCGGGAGCAAATTCCGGAGGCACGTATGGCGGCGGCTCTGCGGGCGGAGCTGGCGTTTGAGGCAAACCGGGTTGGCCCCAGGCGGCTCACCTCGATTTTCTTCGGCGGCGGGACCCCGAGCTTGCTTGCGCCCGAACATGTGGCAGCGCTGATTTCGGACGCCATAAGCTTGTTTCAGCCCGCGGAAGATATCGAGATCACGCTGGAGGCGAATCCGACCAGCATCGAGGCCGGGCGGTTCGCCGGCTACGCGGCGGCCGGGGTGAACCGCGTGTCGATCGGGGTGCAGAGCCTGCAGGACGAGGCGCTGCGGTTTCTGGGGCGGGAGCATTCCGCCGGCCAGGCGGTCGCCGCCATCGCGCTCGCGCGGAAAATTTTCCCACGTGTCTCTTTCGACCTGATTTTCGCGCGCCCAGGGCAGGATGTCGCGGATTGGCGGGCGGAATTGCGCGCCGCCCTCAGCCTCGCGGCGGATCATTTATCGCTATACCAACTGACCATTGAAGAAGGCACGCGGTTTCACACGCTCTACGGCCGGGGCGCGTTCAGCCTGCCGGATGCCGAGCTGGCGGCCGCCCTGTATGACGAGACCGCCGAGGTTGCCGCCGGCTTCGGCTTGGCCGCCTACGAGATTTCCAACTATGCCAAGCCCGGCGGTGAGAGCCGGCATAATCTCAGCTATTGGCGCTACCAGGACTATGCCGGCATCGGCCCCGGCGCGCATGGCCGGCTCACGCTGGGTGGTGCGCGGATCGCCACCTCCCGCCATCGCGGGCCCGAGGTTTGGGCGGAGCGGGTGGAGACGCAAGGCAGCGGCGGGGTGCGCGAGGAGGTTTTGAGCGAGGCGGACCAGGCGCGCGAGGCGCTGTTGATGGGGTTGCGCCTGGCGGAGGGGATTTTTCTCCCCCGCTTTCTGCAGCGCACCGGCATCGCGCTGCCCGATGCGGTCGAGCTGGAGATTTTGGCCGCCTGTATCGCGGAGGGCTATCTGCGGCTCAGCGAAGACCGCCTGGTGGCAACCCCCGAGGGCCGCAAGCGGCTGGACGCCATCCTGCCCGCTCTTGCCAAATGACCCGCCATAAAGTCTAGGGGTCTGGGGCCTTTCGGCCCCAGCGGGGTCCTGGGGCGGAGCCCCTGGCCTTGATCTGGAGTCTGGATGAAATACGTATCAACACGCGGCCAGGCGCCCGCGTTGGATTTTGCCGGTGTGCTGCTGGCCGGGCTGGCGGTGGATGGCGGGCTTTACGTGCCGGAGAGCTGGCCGGTGTTTTCCGCCACCGAGCTGCGGGCCTTGCGCGGCCTGCCCTATGCCGAGCTGGCAGCCCGCGTGATTGCGCCATTTGTCGGCGATGCGATCAAATTTTCCAGCCTGCAGGCGATGTGCCGGCGCGCGTATGCCGGGTTTGCCCACCCGGCCGTGGCGCCGCTGGTGCAGCTCGATTCCGGGCTGTTCGCGCTCGAGTTGTTCCACGGGCCGACGCTCGCCTTCAAGGACCTGGCCTTGCAGTTGGCGGGCCATCTGTTCGCGCATGTGCTGGCGGCGCGTGGTGAGCGGGTGCGGATTGTCGGCGCGACTTCGGGCGATACCGGTTCTGCCGCGATTGCCGCGATGGCCGGGCGGCCGGGGATCGACATCACGATTTTGCACCCGGAGGGTAAGACCAGCGAGGTGCAGCGCCGGCAGATGACCACGGTGACGGCCGGTAACGTGCTGAACATCGCCGTGCAAGGCAATTTCGACGATTGCCAGGATCTGGTGAAGGCGATGTTCGCGGACAGCGCCTTCCGCACCGATATGCGGCTCTCCGCGGTCAACTCCATCAACTGGGCGCGCATCGCGGGGCAGATACCCTATTATGTAGCAGCCGCCTTGGCGCTGGGCGCGCCGGATCGTGAGGTCGCGGTCGCGGTGCCTACCGGAAATTTCGGCAATGTGCTGGCCGCCTGGGCCGCCCGGCAGATCGGCGTGCCGATCGGCCGGTTCATCGTCGCCAGCAATCGCAATGACATCCTGTCGCGTTTTCTGGCTGCCAACGACATGAGCGTGCAGGGCGTGGCCGAAAGCCTTTCGCCCTCAATGGACATCCAGGTCAGCTCGAATTTCGAGCGGCTATTATTTGAATTTTTAGGCCGGGACGCGGCGCAAACAGCCGGAACCATGGCCGCCTTCCGCGCCACCGGCAAAATGTCCGTCGATGACACCGCCTGGCGCGCAATCCGCCGGCAATTTTCAGGGTTCAGCCTCAGCGACGAGGCAACACTCGCCGAAATTGCCCGCATTTACCGCGAGACCGGCTATCTGGCGGACCCGCACACCGCCATTGGCCTCGCGGCGGCCCGCGAATGCACGCCGGTCGGCATGCCCGTCATTGTGGCCGCCACCGCGCACCCGGCAAAATTCCCCGCCGCCATCGCGCAGGCGGTCGGTTTCCGGCCGGCACTACCATCCCATCTCGCCGACCTATATGAGAGAGAAGAGTTTTTCCTCCGCGCGCCCAATGAGCTGGCGCAGATCCAAAATCTGGTGCGGAATTTTGCGAACAGGAATGGTTGAAGATGGCTGAACATGTGTCGATCACCAAACTCCCCTCCGGGCTGACGGTCCTGAGCGAGCGGATGGAGCGGGTAGAGACGGTCTCGTTCGGCGCCTATATCGGTGCCGGCACCCGCCACGAGACGGCGGCGGAAAACGGCGTCGCGCATTTTCTGGAGCATATGGCGTTCAAGGGTACCGCCAGCCGTTCGGCGATCGACATCGCCGAGGCGATCGAGAATGTCGGCGGCCATATCAACGCCTACACCTCGCGCGAGCAGACCGCCTATTACGTCAAATTGCTGAAGGAGGACCTCGCCCTCGGCGTGGACATCATCGGCGACATCCTTTGCCATTCGAGCTTCGAGCCGGAGGAGCTGGAGCGCGAGCGCGGCGTGATCCTGCAGGAAATCGGCCAGGCCAACGACACGCCGGATGACATTATTTTCGACCATTTCCAGTCTGCCGCCTACCCGGCGCAGCCGATGGGCCGGCCGGTGCTGGGCACCGAGCAGATCATCCGTAGCTTGAAGCGCGAGGCGCTGCCCGGGTTCATGGCGGCGCATTACACACCGGAGAATATGGTCATCGCCGCCTCCGGCAATCTGCACCACACCCAGGTGGTGAATCTTGTCGAGCAGCATTTTGCCGACCTCACCCATGCCGCGCGCGAGGAGCCGATGCCGGCTGATTATATGGGCGGCGAATTCCGCGAAGAGCGCGACCTGGACCAAGCCCATATCGTGCTTGGCTTTTCTTCCCCCGGCTATGGCGAGCCGGATTATTACCCGGCGATGCTGCTCTCCACCTTGCTAGGCGGGGGGATGTCCTCCCGGCTGTTCCAGGAGATCCGCGAGAAGCGCGGGCTGGTCTATTCCATCTACAGCTTCACCGCCCCCGCCAAGGATGGCGGCCTGTTCGGCATCTATGCCGGCACCGGGGAGAGCGAGGCTGGCGAGCTGATGCCGGTCACCTTGGCGGAGCTTGCGAAAGTACAATTCGGTGTCAGCGAGGCCGAGCTGAACCGGGCGCGCGCGCAGCTCAAGGCGGGGCTGCTGATGTCCCTCGAATCCACCGGCAGCCGCTGCGAGCAATTGGCCCGGCAATGGCAGATTTTCGGCCGCATCATCCCCGCCGCCGAAACGGTCGCGAAAATCGAAGCCGTGACCCAGGCCGATATCCGCGCGGTCGCCGCCAAAATCTTTCAAACCCGGCCAACCCTCGCCACCATCGGGCCGATCGGCCAGGTGCCGAACCTCTCCATGATCATCGACCGGCTGGCGGCGTGAGCGCCCCCGAGGCGGAAATTCTGCTGGGCCATGCCGAGGCCCTGCTGGCGGCCGCGCGCGCGGCCGGGGCGGATGCGGCGGATACGATGATGAATGTCGGCGCCTCGGTCTCGGTGCAGCGGCGCCTCGGCAAGCTTGAGGAGACCGAGCGGGCGGAAAGCCGGGAGCTTGGCCTGCGGGTGTTTATCGGCAAATGCAGCGCGCAGATTTCCTGCTCCTCCATCGACCCGGCCGACTTCTCCCGTCTGGCGGCGCAAGCGGTGGCGATGGCCCGCGTCGTCCCGCCGGACCCGTACACGGAAATCCCCGACGCGCCGGCGCCGTTGGACGCCGCTTTGCTCGATCTCGACGATCCGCATGAGCCCGAGATCGAAACCCTGATCGCGCGCGCCGCCGCGGCCGAGGAGGCGGCGATGGCCGTGCCTGGCATCACCAATTCGGAGGGCGCCTCCGCCTCCTGGTCGCGTAGCTTCTCGCTGCTTGCCACCTCGCGCGGCTTTGCTGGCGTGTATCCGCGCTCCTATCACGGTGTTTCGGCCACCGCGATCGCCGGCACCGGCACCGATATGCAGCGCGATTACGACTACGCTTCGGCCAGCCACGGGCAGGATTTGGAAGACCCAGCCGCACTCGGCCGGCGCGCCGCCGAACAGGCTTTGGCCCGTATGCACCCCGCCCGGCCGCGCACCGGCATATTGCCCGTGCTGTTTCACCCCCGGGTCGCCGGCTCCATGCTGGGGCATCTCTCCTCGGCCATCAGTGGCGCCGCCATTGCGCGCGGCACTTCCTTCCTGAAGGATAGCTTGGAGACCGCGGTGTTCGGCACAGGCATCCGCATCGTTGATGACCCGTTGCGGCTGCGCGGCCGGCGCTCCCGCCCATTCGACCGCGAGGGCCAACCCGGCGCTGAGCGCGCCTTCATCGAAGACGGCGTGCTGACCAGCTGGATTCTCGACACCCGCAGCGCCAACCAGCTCGGCCTGAAAAGCACCGGCCATGCCGGAGGCACCAGCAATTTCTACCTCGAAGCCGGGCGCTTAAGCCCGGAAGCCCTGATGGCGGATATTGCCGAGGGCCTGCTGGTCACGGAAATGATCGGCATGGGCGTGAATGGCATCACCGGGGATTACTCCCGGGGCGCCGCCGGCTTCATGATCCGCCACGGCCAAATCGCCGAGCCGGTGGCGGAGTTCACCATCGCCGGCAATCTGCGTGACATGTTCCGCAACCTCACCCCGGCCAGCGATCTCGTGTTCAAGCGCGGCACCGACGCGCCGACCCTGCGGATCGAGCGCATGACTCTGGCCGGGGGGCGTTGAGACAAGCCAGCGCTGCTTTTTTTCAAAACAGAACATTCTTGCGCTATCAAGCCTGTTCCCGGCGGTTTGCCTCCCTCCTCGCGTCATGCGCGCACGGGATGCTCGTAAGGTTTGACCCTTGCTGCACTGCACGATTTTCACGAAGTGTTGATTACGTGCCACAGCTTGACAGATTATTTCCCTCATCTGCGATTTTAGGGGTCAAGCCCCTGGCAGCACTGGCCAGAACTTCCTAAGAATTTTTGCGGAACGAATGACGAAACCGTCACGTCCGAGGAAACGAAGGGAGCGTTCAATAATGTCTACACTCAAAATGTCTTTGCGCGCCGGCTTGTTTGGTCTGGCTCTTGCCGCGGCTGGCGGGTTCGCCAACAAGGCCATGGCGTCCGACCCGCTGCCGGGCGATGCGATCGGCTTGCCGCCCGATGTCAATATTGGGCTGGTCTATCTGTCGTATGCCAATGACGACAATTTCACGACGTCGAACGGGACAAAAGTCAACACGGGCAGCCAGAACGAGAATTTCACCACCATCGCGCGCTATGTGCGGACCTTCGGGGTTGATGGCTATACCGTAGGCGTCCAGGCGGTATTACCTTATGTGACATTTCTCAATAAGGTTGAAGTCGGCGGCGCAAGCCTGAGCAAGCAGGGCGGTTTTGTGCAGCCCTTGCTCGGCGCATTTGCCTTCCCGATCAATGACGACGCGCATGGCCGCTCGGTCGCTGTTGGCGGCTGGATTTTCCCGCCGATCAGCAGCTTCAATAAGAATGACACTGTGAACGTCTCGGAAAATCTCACCACCTATGAGGTTGAGACTGGCTTCCACCAGATACTCCTCGGCAGCCCGACGGCTCAGAACCTCTCGCTCGAGGCATGGGGTGAGGGCTATTTCTACAGCAACAACGACTCGTTCGGTCCCGGTGAGACATATCGTGAGCAGCCGACGACGGAATTGCGCGTCTATCTGCCGTATGTTTTTGACCCCGCGGTCGGCGGCTCGGTCGCGCTTGGCTTCTTCCAGTCCTTCGGTGGCAAGCAGACCGTTGCGATCCATAACACCCCGCTGGTGATTGATACCGGCAACCGCACCAATGAGAGCCAGCTCCGCTTCACCGGCGCCATGTTCCTTTCACCCACGCTGCAGGCGATGGTGATCGGCGAATACGACGTGCAGGCTCATGGCGGCTTCCTGAACCGCTCAATCACGCTGCGTCTGGCGAAGTTCTTCTAGAGCCGGATGACATAAAGTGGAATCGCTCTGCGATCCCACTTTATGTCTGAATCGCCCTCTAGCGCATTTTCCGACCAGATTGGTTCATCAGAACCAATCTGGTCGGATGTAATGCGCGCCAAAGCATGAGCTAGAGAGATTCCGATTGATCGGAAATCGCTCTAGTGAAAATCTCGACTTTTGCCAACAATGCGTTCCTGCCGCGGGTGCCCTGGCCGGCGGGCCGGCGCTGCGGCGGCATCCGGACCGTCTAGGCCGGCGAGCCAAATGGATCGGTCTGCCAAGCGTTCGATGGTGATGTGTATCACGCCTTCATGGCTGCGTTGCAGGTGGCCGTCCCCAATCAGGAGCGTGGCGCCAAGGATTTGCTGCCGCAAAATCTGTACGAGTGAGGGCCAGACGATGAGGTTGGCAATGCCGGTCTCGTCCTCGATGGTCATGAACACCGTGCCCTTTGCCGTGCCGGGGCGCTGGCGGACGATGACCACGCCGCCGACGCGCAATTTTGTTCCGTCGCGCGCCTGCGTGGCCTTGGCGCAGGTCACGGCCCCGGCAGCAGCCAGCTTTTCGCGCAGTAAAGCGCAAGGGTGGGCGCGCAAGCTAAGGCCTGTGCTGCGATAATCCGCCACCACCTCCTCGCCCGCGCTCATCAAAGGCAGATCGGCCTGCGGGTGCGCGCGTGGCTGTTGTGCAAATAACGCTGCGGCAGGTACAGACTGCACACCGGCCACGCGCCATAGAGCCGGGCGGCGGGCGAGGGCGACGCTGCGCAGCGCATCGGATGCCGCCAGATGCTCTAGCGCCGCGCGGGGCAGTCCTGCGGCTTCCAGTGCGGTGAAATCCGTGAAGCCAGCGCCGCGCGCTGCCACCAGCCGTTCGGCCCAGCCCTGCTGGAAGCCGTCCACCAGACGAAACCCCAGACGCAGGGCGCCCTCTTCGAGCGTGCAGTCCCAGGCGGACGCATTCACATCCACCGGCCGCACATCGACGCCATGGTCCCGTGCATCGCGGATGAGCTGCGCCGGGGCATAAAACCCCATCGGCTGAGAATTGATCAGCGCCGCCGTGAAAGCCGCCGGATGGTGGCATTTCAGCCAGGCGGAAACATACACCAGCTTGGCAAAACTGGCTGCGTGGCTCTCGGGAAATCCGTAGGAGCCAAAGCCTTCGATCTGCCGGAAGCAGGCCTCGGCAAAATCCTGCGCATAGCCGCGCGCCACCATCCGGCCCACCATCATGGCGCGGAAATGCTGGATGGTACCGACATTGCGGAATGTGGCCATGGCGCGCCGCAGCCCATTGGCTTCTTCCGGCGTGAATCTCGCTGCGACCATGGCAATCTTCATGGCTTGTTCCTGGAACAGCGGCACACCTTTGGTTTTGAACAAAATCTCTTCCAGCTCATTCGGCAGCCCGCCGGCGCGGGCAGGGTAGGTGACCTGCTCCTTGCCGGCGCGGCGTCGCAGATAGGGATGCACCATATCGCCCTGGATCGGCCCCGGCCGCACGATGGCCACCTCGATGACCAGGTCATAGAACTCTCGTGGGCGCAGGCGCGGCAGCATGTTCATCTGCGCCCGGCTCTCCACCTGAAACACGCCGACGGAATCGCCCAGGCTCAGCATCGCGTAAGTGGCTGCATCCCCGGCCGGAATCCCGGCGAGGTCTCGCAGCCCGAGTAGCGCAAAACATTTGCGGATGCAGGTCAGCATACCAAGCGCCAGCACATCCACCTTCATCATCTTCAGCGCATCGATGTCATCCTTGTCCCATTCGATGAAGCTGCGCCCTGCCATGGCGCCGGGGCCGATGGGCACGCTCTCATCCAGCCGCCCGCGCGTGAGCACGAAGCCGCCGACATGCTGGGAGAGATGGCGCGGCAGGCCCACCAGATCACGCGCCAGCATCAAGGCGCGTTGCAAACGCGGCTCTTGCGGGTCCAGCCCGGCCTCGCGCAGCGTATCCGCGGACCATAGCTCATCACCGGGATTCCAGCTCTGCGCCGCCAGCGCAGCGGCGGTGGCTTCCGGCAGGGAAAACACTTTGGCCACCTCGCGGATGGCGGATTTGGGCCGGTAATGGATCACCGTGGCGGCGATGGCGGCCCGGTGGCGGCCATAGCGGGTATAGAGATACTGAATGACCTCCTCACGCCGCTCATGTTCGAAATCCACATCGATATCCGGCGGCTCCTGGCGCTCCAGGGAGATGAAGCGGCTGAACAACAAATCGATTTCGGTGGGATCGACCGCGGTGACGCCGAGCACATAGCAGACCGCGGAATTGGCCGCCGAGCCGCGGCCCTGGCAAAGAATATCCCGGCTCCGGGCATAGCGCACGATGTCATGCACCGTGAGGAAATAGCGGGCATAATCGAGCCGGGCGATGATGGCGAGCTCCTCGGCCAGCAAGAACGCCACCTTGTCGGGCACGCCGGCGGGGTAGCGCTGCGCGGCGCCCTCGCGTACCAGATTGTTTAGATGCTCATCCGCCGTCAGGCCCGGCGGCACTGGCTCATCGGGGTATTCGTAGGAAATTTGATCCAATTTGAAATCGATCTGTTCCAAAATCTCCTGTTGCACCTTTAAGGAGTCTGGAAATTTGTGGAACAGGCGCGCCATCTCGTTTGAGGATTTGAGATGCCGTTCGCCATGCGGCTCCAGCTGCAAGCCGGCCTCCTCGATCGTGCAGCCATGGCGGATGCAGCGCATCACATCCTGCAATTCCCGCGTTTGCGCGGCATGGTAGATCACATCATTGGCCGCCACCATTTTGATGCCGGCGGCATGGGCCAGATTGTGCAGCTGGGAGAGCCTCTCGGTATCATCCGGCGCATAGCGGCGCATGGCCGCCACATAGAGCTGCCCGCGCAGTTTTGCGCCCGCCGCGCGCAGCCAGGCAGCGAATATTTCATCCAGTACAGCCGGCGGCACGGCGATGAAGATCTGCCCCTGCGCATGCGCCAGGACATCATCGAAATGCAGCAGGCATTCACCTTTCTGCGCACGGCCCTTGCCCAAGGTGAGCAGCCTTGTCAGCCGCCCCCAGGCCGCGCGGTCCGTAGGGTAGCAGGCCATATCCGGCGCATCGGTCAGTACCAGGCGGCTGCCCACCACCAGGGGCAGCCCGGCCGCTTCGGCCGCCACATAGGCCCGCACCACACCCGCCACCGTGTTTTTATCCGCGATGCCGATGGCGCCATGCCCCAGCGCCTTGGCCTGCGCCACCAGGCTTTGCGGGTGCGAAGCACCCTCCAGGAAGGAAAAGGAGCTGGCGGTGAGAAGCTCCACATAGCTCATGCGAAAACCCCATGCAGATACCAGCAGGGCGCGGTGATCCCCTCATGCATCCCGGTCCGGAACAGCCAGAAGCGCGCACCCTCCATATCCTCCACCTGGTAGTAATCGCGGATCCGTTCCGTCTCAGGGCGGGTTGGGTCGAATTGATGCCTCCACCAGTCCCGTGCGATGCGCTCCGGCCCCGTCGCCCAGCGTATCCGGTGCATTTTACCACCCCAGTTAAATTGCACCGGCGGGTCATCCGGCACCGGGGCGATGGCGGTGATCAACGCCGGCCGTGGCAGCAGGCGGATGGGGCGCGGATGGCCGGGTTTCGGCCAAGCGGCGGCCGATGCACTCACCGCCATCCGCCGCGCCGCGAATTCCGGAATATGCGATTCGTGCGGCGTCACGCGCCAGATTTTTGCGCCCCCCAGACGGTTGAGCAGGGTGTTCAAGGGCCGGGAATGGTCCGGTGCTTCCGCGCCCATATCCCGTTGCACCAGTGCCAGCTTCTCGGCGGAAATGGCCTCTAAGCTGAGGGCTTCGATGCCGAAACCAGGGTCGACGTCCTGCGCCAGTTTTTCGATCAGCAATTTTGCGATTTGAACCTCATCCCGGCAGGGCGCGGCGAAGGTCAGGCCGATTTCAGGGCAAACACGGTCGATCCGGTGGAACCGCGCCACCAGCGATCGAGCCCCCAATGCGGCATCGGCCAGCCTTGCGCAGAGCCTGCCGCTCAGCCTCGTCAGCGCGCCCTGCAACTGTGCTGGCAGCAGCAGCGGCTCCAGATGGTGCTCCACCTCCCGCCATTCCGGCGGCTGGGTGATGCAGCGCAGGATCTCCGGTGCCTCGCCGAGCGCCTGGGCCAGACGCAGCGCAGGTGCCGGGCCATACCCCGCCATCAGCCCGGCGCGCGGCAGGCGCGCGAGCTGTCCCACCATGCGCACGCCGATTTTGCGCAGCTTGGCCGTGGTCTCAACCGGCAGGCGCAATGCGGCCAGGGGCAGGGGCAAAATATCCTCCGCGCCCGCCGCGCCGTAGCGCGCCAGCCCCCAGGCCGCCGCCGCCGTGCCCGCAATCGCCATGCGCGCCCCTGGCAGGCGCTCGGCCAGCCGCGCCATCAGCCCAGGCTCGCCACCGAACAGATGCGCGCAGCCGGTAATGTCCAGCATGATGCCGTCCGGCGGATCAGGCGCCGTGAGCGGCGTGTAGGCCTGCGCCCATAGCGCCAGGGCGGCCAGATCAGCCTGCCCGGCGCATTGGAGCGATAATATGCGGCGCGGCGCCATTCTGCCCCTCCCTTATTTCCAACAGATAATCGCCCGGCATCGCGCCTTTGGCGTAGAGCAGTTTTGCTTGCAGGCGCGGAATATGCGGGCTGCCTGGGGCCGGATTTACCATCCAGCGCGAGGTGAAGGCCGTGGAGTCCTGGGACGTGCGTGCAGGGGCATGGCGCAACACCAGCCCCACCGCATGGCCCTGCCTGGCCGCCACGGCCAGTTTTTTGGCCGCCAGGCGCGACAATTCATGGCACTCCACCACCCCTGCCATGCCGCCGCGCAAGGCAAGTTCCGTGCTACCCAACGCCTCGGCATCGCTGGCGGCTTGAGCAAATAGGCAGCGCGCCGGATCAATCCCGGCCCAGGCCAGCCCCGGCGGATACCAGTCCGCCGCCGCGCTCATCCACAGCACCGGCCCTTGTCTTGCCGCCACGCCCAAAACCAGCATGGCCAGGCCAACATGCGCCGCGGTACCTGAAGGTGCACGCAGCTCATGCACGGCAGACCCGGCATGCATGAATGCGGGCAAGGAGACACAAGGGAGGGAGTTCTGGAACATATCAAGAACATTGAATCCACAACCAGCCAGCGGAGTCGAGTCGGTTTTTCGCTGAGGAGGGTTTTCTCTACGGCCATCTTCCTGAGAGCCGTGGCAAATCGGCAGGCATAAAGCTCAGTCCGCCGGCTTTACGCCTCAGGATTTTACCCCGCAGCGCGGGCTTCAATGGCGCTTCAATACCAGCCAGACGCCATCAAACAACCCGGCTCTAGGCTGCATCGGGAGCACAAGAATAAGCCTCAGAAATCTATCGATTTTTTCGGTCGTTCGGGAATGCTCTGAGACGATGAAACCTGGTAGCGACGGACAGATTTGAACTGCCGACCAAGGGATTATGATTCCCCTGCTCTACCGCTGAGCTACGCCGCCTTGGACCAGGAGCCAGCGGGTTAAAACGCGCCGGGGGGGAAGTCAAGGCGCGGAAACCTGCCGCGCTTGCGGTTAAAAGCGCTGGAGCCCAACGAAAAAAAAGCCCCGGAGTTGCCTCCGGGGCGTCTTTAAAATCCGCGGAATTCAGCCTTCCATATCATTCGCGATGGAGAGCAGCGCTTGCGGGTTTTTGGATTTCAGCACCAGGAACCAGACCAGCCCAATCACCAGATAGGCCGCGAAAATCTCCGGCAGATACTGGTCCGGCGCGGCCGGCCAGGGATACACGCTGCTATAGATCACGAACAGCATGAGGGCGGCGCCGATGATGGTGCTGACCACCGTGAGCGGCTTCAAGATGCCGGCCTTGTAGGTGTCCAACGAGGCGGTGAGGGCGACGCCCAGATACACCACCACGAAGCCGTAGGTGCAGATGGTCCCGGTCTCATTGAACTCATTCAGGAAGCCCTGCGGCGCGAGGGCGAGGAACCCGACCAGCACCACAACGGCGGAGGCGATCACCGCCGCATACGGGGTTTTGTGGACCTTGTGGACCATGCCCATGGAGCCGTGCAGGAACTGGTAGCGGCCCATGGAATATAGCATGCGCGAGCCGGCATTGAGGCAGGCAAGGCAGCAGGCGAAGGCGCTGATCATGGCGGCGAAATACACCACGCCCGCGGCCCAGGGCAGATGCGCGGCGGCCGTCATGTCCGAGAAGGGCGAGCCGGAATTGCCGATCGCGCCGGTGTTGTCGTTCATGCCCAGCACCATGAAATAGGCCATGATGGTGAAGAACGTGCCGGCGATTGCGGCCGAACCGATCACCGCGAAGGGAATGTTGCGATGCGGGTTCGAGGATTCCTTGGCGAGCGTCGCCGAGCTCTCGAAGCCCACGAAGCTGAACACCGCGAACGCCATGGCCGACATCACGCCGCCGACCGGCAGCTTGCTGAAATTGAGCTGCTGCGGGTCCACGATGGTGCCGTGCTTGCCGACCACGATGGCGGTGATGACGATGATGATGGAAATCGAAATGACTTCCAGCACCAGCCCGACGCGCGAGGAGAGCTGAATGTCCCGGTAGGACGCGTAGGCCACCAATCCGAGGAAGGCGACCGCGAAAATCACCAATTCCGGGGTCGAGAGCGTCACCGAAAACGCCCCAAGGAAGGCGGTGAGGAAGAGCGGGAAACCGGACACCACCGCAACGCCGCAGGCGAGATAGGCGAGGATCATCGTCCAGCCCGCCAGCGCGCCGGCGACAGGGCCAAAATTACGGCCGATATAGACGAAATACGACCCGGCCTCCGGGTGGCGCTTGGCGAGTGTGGCGATGCAGCCGCCGACGAACACGCAGCCGATCGTGGCGATCAAATAGGACACCCACGAACCGACGCCGGCGATGCCGGCGACGACGGAGATATTCAGTGCCGGTGTCAGAGTCGGTGCGATATTGGCGATCGATTGGCCGATTGTCTCGGGCAGGCTGAGTGCGCCGTGTCTAAGCTGGGTCGGCGGCGCCTTGAGGTCGGTTGTTGCACTCATGTCGAGATATCTCCATTGGGTGAGGATAGCTTAAGCATTTTCATTCGGTTAGCAGCAACGTTAATCCTTTATCGGGAATCCGGATCAGCGCGCCACTGTTTTGTCGTCGTTGGCTTGCAGTATTTTTACGTCATGTTTACGAAAAAACCTATTTTTTTATGAGATTTTTATTGATGCAAATTATATGCCGTAGTAGAAAAACTCATGCATCATCGCACCAGCTTTTTTGCCACCCGCCGCCCCTCCGGCGAACGACAAAAAAATAGCCTGGAGTCTCGCGACCCCAGGCTTGGCATGGTGATATTTGAGGAGTGCGGCCGTTGAGCCGCCGGATCCCCGCGCTATCCCTCCATGTCGTGAACGATGCTGGTCAGGATTTGTGGAGATTTTTTCTTGAGAATTCCAAACCAGATCGCCCCCACAAGCATGTAGCCGAGGAACAGATAAGGCAGGATGTTAAAGGGATAGGACGGCACCGGATAGACGCTGCCGTAAATCACGAACAGCATCAGCGCCACGCCGGCAACACCGATCAAGACATTGATCAGCTTCATATCACCGGTTTTTTTCATCTCAACAGGTGCGGCGACGCACATTGCAAGATACACGATCACGAAACCAAAGCTCGCCAAGGTGCCGGTCCAGCCAAAGGCGTTGAGAAATCCCCCCGGCAGCAGCGCCAGGACAGCAACCGTCACCAATCCGCAAGAAAACAAAATGGCGACGTGCGGTGTGTGGTGGGATTTATGCACCAGCCCCATGGAGCCATGCAGGAACTGGTAGCGGCCCATGGAATACAGCAGGCGCGATCCGGCATTGATGCAGGCCAGACCACAGGCGAAAGAACTGATGCAGGCTGCGGTATAGACAATCGCGGAGGTCCAGGCGAGGCCCGCCTTGCCCGCCACATCGGTGAAGGGCGAGGAGCTATTGCCCATCGCCGTCGTGTTGTCGCCATCACCAAAGACCATGAAATAGGCAATCAGCGTGAAGAATACGCCCGCGAAAGCGGCACAGGAAAACACCGCGAGCGGGATGCTCTTTTTCGGGTCGCCGGATTCTTTGGCCAAGGTGGCCGAGCTCTCAAAACCGACAAAGCTGAAAATCACGAAAGGCAGGCCCGCGAACACCGAGCCGTAATTGAACTTGGAGAATGCCAATTGCTGCGGGTCGATCACCGTGCCGTGCACGCCGATCACCATCGCCGTGATGACAATGATGATGCCGACCGATATGCATTCGCAGATCAGGCCAATGCGCGAGGATACTTTAATGTCGCGATAGGCGGCGTAGCCGATCATCGCGATCTGGGCAAAGGCGAAGACCCAGAGCGGCACGATGGGTTTGACGATACCCAGAGCGGTGAACAGATTGCCGACAAAAATCGGGAATGCCTCGACCACGGCAATCGCGGTCATGATATAGGCGCTGATCATGGACCAACCGGCGAGCGCGCCGGAATAGGGGCCGAAACTGCGGCCGACATACACAAAGAAAGAGCCTGCCTGGGCGTGGCGCGAGGCCAAAATCCCAACCGACAAAGCCACGATCAACACGCCGATCGTGCCAACAAAATAAGACAGCCAGCACGCAATGCCGGCCGTCGCCGCGACAACGGTGATGTTCAGCGCCGGCGTCAGAGTCGGCGCGATCACCGCGAGCGACTGGCCAAAAGTTTCAATAATGCTGAGCGCCCCTTGGCGCAATTTGGTACTCGCGGATACAGGCGTGGCCGTGGTTTCAGTCGTCGCACTCATCGTGGTGTCTCCATATCAGTGAGGGTGGGTTGAAACGCAAAAGCGTGACGGTTGCAGCCGTCACGCTCCACGTCTGTTGATCTATCGCGGGGGCATCGTTACGCCCCCGCGATAGAAATTTTTGGATGGACGGCGCGCGCTTTTACGGCGGGCGCCGTCCACAAACTTCATGAGCTGCAGCAGGATGTTCCCCCCGCCAGCTTGCTCGCCTTGTTCACATCCGGCGCCACATCAATCCCCGGGTTACGGTCGAAGAAACCGCTGGGCATCAATTTGAACCCGGCGGTGATGCAGGGCTGCACGGGGAAATCCTCGGTGCGCGGCTGGTGATGCAGACCAAACACATGCCAGAGCACGATATCGGTATTCTCGATCGAACGATCCTGTTTCACGAAATCCGATACGCCGCCTGCACCGCTTGAATGGTTCATAAACTCGCCCGCGGGATAGCGTTCCTCTGGGTCGAACTTGGTCACCCAAAGATGATTCTGCGTGAAAGCGGAGCGTATACCAGAAGGCGAATCCGGCTTGAGATATGAGGTCAATACATTCTCGGGATAGATTTTATAGCCGACCGGCTTGCCGGTATGGTTCGTCTTATTGGGGTTGATGACCTTCCAGAAGCGCTGCGTCGCGGCGTTGGCTTTGCGGCAGGCTTCCAGCTCGGTCTTGAGAATGGTGTCCTCTTGATAGAAGGCATTGCCGTAGGGATTTTTCGCGTCATCCGGCTCGGCGTAGGTATTGCACTCAACCACCGAATTGCCCGGGCCATCAACCGCCATTTCGAGCCGCGCGCAGAAGGCGTGTTGATGAATATGGCCCTGCAGACCTGGCGCCACCTCGGTTCCGTATTTGCTGGGCTGGCCAGGCAGGCAGGCCGAGGTGTTGATAATCCCCGTCGCCTTCATCTCGAACTCGATCATGCCGTCTTGCGTGAAATACCAATAGGAGGCGTATTCATAATTGCCGACCGTGGCGATCGAGGAGATCACCAGCTTGCGCCCGCGCCTTACCTCCGTCCGCTCGGTCCGGAAATCCCAATGCTTCCACAGAATGCCGTTATCTTCCTCATGGATGCAGATCGCCTTCTCGATATGCATGATATCACCGGTCATGGTGTTCAGATCGACATCCAGATAGGCGATGTGCCCGAGGCAGTCGCAACCCAGAGTCAGTGAATTGGTCAGCTTGCCGAGGCCATATTCACCAATATCGAACACATTTTTACGGAAATGCCCATTCTCCGGCACGCCGTAGGGCACCACCATCTCGGCCAGCGACGCGCGATTGACGATCGGCCTGTTATCGTACCGGATATCGTGCAGGGTCAGCCCCTCGCGCGCGTTGAAACCGATCACAAGTGACCAATTATCCCAGGTGATCGCGTTGCCTGTCAGGCTAAAGCTCGCACCTTCGGGCTGGATGATATCCAGCGGCTTTAGCTTGGGCCGGAATTTATCAAAAAACTGCGCCTCATAGTTGGATTCGCCCATCGGAATCGGCGTGATCCCGTAATCATCGACCCGGATGACGATGCCGGCCTTGATATCGACGACAGCGTTTAACCCTTCGAGCGGATGGGCATAGAAATTCTCATTTTCACGCAGCCTTACCCAGGAGAAGGTGTGCGAGAGATAGCCGCCCTCCTCGCCCGGCACGCCGAAATTACCGGCCGACCAGGGGTCGACACAGACCATGCTCATATCGGTAATGCCCCGCCTGGCGCAGGCGGCGATGAATTCCGGGTGGGCGCGCACGATGCCCTCGATGGCGAGGAATTGCTCGAGCTGGATCATCGGCTTCATGGTCGGCAGAAAGGTCTTCGAGGTGATCGCCGCATCGGTCAGGGACACCGTGAGCCGCCAAACGCCAGGCGCGTTATCGAGAAACACATTGGCCCGCGCGTCGCGCGGCGCCGCACGCCCGGCATGGTAATCCTCAATCGCGGCGCGCGGCGGGTCCTTCAACTCAATCGTCTCGAACAGGAAGCCAGGCCCGAAATCCGGTGCTTTGCGGATCACCGCCATCACCGTGCGTATCTCGGCTGCACTCAGCGGTTCCAGCGGGTGCCTGAGCGCACCGGTTTGGGACATGTTCGCATCGGCTTGCGTGGTGTGAATAAGATCGTCCATGGCAGGTCTCCTTGGTTACGCCGCGGGCAGCGGCGCAGATTTGCGCACGCCAAAAGCCCAACGGAGAGGCGAAACAAAGCCAATCATCTGGCATTCATACCATGCGCGGCTTGACATTTCGCACCAAAATTTAGGGATAATTCAGTCCTGGGACGGATTTGGCCAATTTTTGGGCGCTCTCCTGCGTAATTCTTCACCAGCATGTTTATGTTGAATTCATCTGTGCTTCAGAGTAAATAAAGTTTCTCTCGGGGTTGATTGGATGCGCACAAATCCTCGCGTCTCGGCGGTCGCGGCTAGCGGCGTACTCGGGCTGATCGGCGAATGCGGCGGGGACAGCGCGCGTGTGCTGCAGGCCGCGCGGCTGGATGCGCGCACCGTGTCGGACCCGGCCGGCTCGCTCGATCTGCGGCTGTACTGCGATTTGTTCGAGCAGGCGGCCCGGCAGACCGGAATCGGCAGTTTCGGGCTGCGCTTCGGGCTCAATTACCGTCTGGAGACCATGGGCCCGCTGGCGGCGCTGATACTCAACTCGCCGAATCTGGGTGCGGCGTTGCGCCATCTCTGCACCTATTTCCCAGCCATCCAGGAGCACTCCACCCTCACGATCCGCGATGACGGCGACCTCCTGGCCCTGCAATACCAAATTCGTGATGGGCGGATCGCCGCCCGGCGCCAGGATGCGGAACTCAGCATCGGGATTTTTTCAAAGATTTTTCAGCGTTGTCTTGGCGCAAGCTGGGCACCTGAGGAGGTCCATTTTGAGCATCTGCGGGGCGGCGAGCACGCCGAGATCCGTTCCCTGCTCGCAGCACCGGTATATTTCGCGGCCCCCACCAACGCCATCATATTCCGCCGTTCGGCCTTGGCAGCACCCATGCCCGGCGCCAATCCACTTTTGCTGCCGGCCCTGCGAGCGGAGCTGCACGGCCGCACCGCCGCGGCGCGCCCGGATGATTTTATTGGCCAGGTGGTGAGCCAGATCCGCGCCGGCCTGGCCGAAGGGGATGCCAGCATCGAGCTGATCAGCGCGCGGTTGGGCTTCAGCCGTGCCGGGCTCTACCGCCGTTTGGGCGCCGAGGGGGTGGATTTCTCCGCCCTTACCCAGCGCGTGCGCGAAGAGCTGGCGCTGATATATGTCGCCCAGCCCGGCATCGCCTTTACCGAGATCGCGCCTCTGCTGGGTTATTCCGAGCTCAGCGCCTTCAGCCGGGCCTTCACGCGCTGGACCGGCCTCTCCCCCGCGCGCTACCGGCAGGAAAGGCAGCGCCCCTGCTGATCCTGGCCAGCGGCTCAGCCACGCGCCAGACCATGCTGCGTCAGGCCGGGCTGAAATGCTTCGCAATCCCGGCCGATCTGGACGAGGCCGCCATCAAGCAAGGCTTCACCGGTCCGCCCGGCGCATTGGCGCTGGCGCTGGCCGAGGCCAAAGCCGGAATGGTGGCGAAAGCCTATCCCGGCGCTTTGGTGATCGGTGCCGACCAGTTGCTGGTCTGCGAGGGAAGATATTTCGACAAGCCAGAAGGGCTGGCGGAAGCCGCCGCGCATCTGCGGCATTTGAGCGGCCGCACCCACCGCCTGGTCACCGCAACCTGTGTGTATCGCGACGGTGCCTGCGCCTGGTCGCACATCGCGGAGGCACATTTGACCATGCGCCGCCTGTCCGAGGATTTTTTAACCAGCTACCTGGCGGCCGAGGGCCAAGCGATCTGCGGGTCGGTCGGCGCCTACCGGCTGGAAGGGCTGGGCAGCCAGCTATTCGAGCGGATCGAGGGTGATTTTTTCACGATCCTGGGGCTGAACCTTTTGCCTTTGCAGGGGTTTTTGCGCGCGGCGGGGGCGCTGGCGGGCTAGCCTGGTCCAGCAGCCTGTGCATCGCCGCAACCATCTCCGGCGATAAATCCCGCAGCCCGCGCGCCAGCCGGTTGGCGAGCGCCGTCTGCTCCGGTGTCAGACCCGCCGCATGCAGCCGCAGCCGCGGGCGTGAGAGCTTCGCGAGCAGCCGCAGCTCATCCGCGTCATCCCAAATCAGGTTAAAATAGCCGCAAATCTGGTGGATCAACCCGGCCGACGGCGCGCCGCGATGGCCATGCTCCAGCGCCGAAAGATAAGCCGGGGAGACCTGCAACGCCGCCGCCATGTCCCGCTGCGTGACATTGCGCGCCGCCCGCAAGGCGCGGAGCTTTTCGCCGAAGGGAGTCAAAGGAAGCGGTTCTTTTTTGAAAAAAAGAACCAAAAAACGTCTGATCCCTTTCGAGCCGGGAGCGTGGAACGCGGCGGACCCCAAGGACCAAAAGTTTTTTTGCTACTTTTTTTACAAAAAAAGTAGCGCTTGCTTGCCTTCACCTCACCCTCCGCAACAGCACGCGCACCGACCCCGTATTGGCCGCGTGCGGGTGCGCGATCGCCAGAATCATCGGGCGGATTTGCGGCGCGTTCAGCCAGTGCGGCAGCTCGCGGGATAGAATCTCGCCCTTGCCGGTGATGATCTCGATGCAGCGCGCCTGCTCGGCATAAGCGCGTTCGATAAAATGCTCGACGGCGCGGTGCGCCCGCGCGGCGGTGTGGCCGTGCAGATCAAGCCTGGCGGCGGCGCGGATCTTGCCGGAGGAGAATTTCTTCCAGGTGGATTTATCGATGCCGGCTGGGGTGAGGTCGAGCCGGACCGGCGGGGCTGGCACGGCCGATTTGGCTGCCGGCGCCGCAACATTGGTGACTGGTAGCGTTGCCGCGGCGGGCTCGGGTTCCACCGGCAATCTGGTCTTACCCGGCATCAGGCGCGTGAGCGTCTGGCTATATGCCGCCCAGAGTTTCACATCGGCGGCCGAGAGCCCCTTAGCCCTCGCCATCAATGATCAGCACATGCAACCGGCGGGGCCCGTGCGCTCCCAGCTCCAGCGTCTGTTCGATATCCGCCGAGCGGGAGGGGCCCGTCACCAGCATCACATTGCGCGGCATCGGGCCTGCCGCGCGTAGCCGGTCGAACGCATCCTCATAGCAGCCGACAATATCGTCCGCCCGCAGCACCACCAGCGCATTATCGGGCAGCAGATTGTTGGAGGTCGGCCGCGTGGGCCCGGAGGGCAGCATCAGCGTGCCGGTTTCGGCGATGCCGGCAAAAGCGTGGGTGAGGCTCACCGGGTCCAGCGGGCTCGCGGTGCCGAACCGGACCGAGAGCATGGGCGTCTCGCCGAACGGAATGCTCTGCAACGCCGGATGCGGCGAGGCGACCAGAGCGGGTGCCAGATTTTGGCTCGCCAGGTAGCGCGTGATCGCCCCCGGCACCTCGGCCAGTGTCGCCAGATGATCGACCGTGCCGAATTCACGCTCGACATAGCCCGCAAACAGCGCCACGCGGCCGGCCCGGTCCAACTGCCCGCGCGCCGGGATGACATGGCGCGGATGCGCGGCCATCCGCCCGGCCAGCATCGCTTTCTGGTCGGCCGGCAACGGGCCGCGTTTCAACCCGCGCTGGATCGCCCCGATGATCGCGGCTTGCGTCATGGCCCTTTGGCCCTTTGCTGCGCGGCGTATAGCGCAAAGAAGGTATCGCCCGAGGGCGCCGGAAAATCCCGCCCCTTGGTCCAGCCGCCGGCGAGCGGCAGGCGGGCAAACGCGCCGCTTTTGCGCCCGAGCCAGCTCAAACCCAAAGCTGCGGCGCGCGTGCCGAGCCGGTACAAAGCCGGGCGCTTGGCAAAAAACGCCCATATGGCGAGGCCATAGCGCATCGCGGGCGGTGTCAGATGCCGCTCGAACTCGCGTTCCCGCCAATGGCGCATCAAGTTCGGCAGCGGGATTTTCACCGGACACACGCTCTCGCATTTGCCGCAGAACGTGCTGGCATTCGGCAACTGGCCGGCGGCCTCCACCCCCACCAGCATCGGCGTCAGCACAGCCCCCATCGGCCCCGGATAGGTCGAGCCATATGCGTGCCCGCCGACCGCGCCATAGACCGGGCAGTGATTCATGCAGGCCGCACAGCGTATGCAGCGCAGCATGTCCTGAAAATCGGTGCCGACCATGCCCGAGCGGCCATTATCCAGCAGCACGACGTGATATTCCTCCGGCCCGTCCGGGTCGCCCACCCGGCGCCCGCCGGTGGAGAATGTGGTATAGACCGACATGTCTTGGCCGGTCGCCGAGCGCGCCAGCACCCGCAGCAAGGCCAGCGTATCCTCGATGGTCGGCACCACCTTCTCGATGCCGGTCACCACCACATGCACCCGCGGCAAGGTCTGCGTCAGGTCGCCATTACCCTCATTGGTGACGATCACCGAGGAGCCGGTCTCCGCGATCAGGAAATTCGCCCCCGTGATCCCAACATCCGCGGTGAGGAATTTTTGCCGCAATTTGGTGCGCGCCTCGGTCAGAATATCCCGCCTTTCACGGAAAATCCGGTCGGCCGGCAGGTCGGTATGCACCTTGCGGAACGTATCCTCCCAATCCTCACGGTTGAGGTGGAACGCCGGGCCGATGATATGGCTCGGCGGCTCCTGGCGGAGCTGGAGGATATATTCCCCAAGATCGGTCTCCACCGGCTGAACGCCATTGGCCTCCAGATAATCGTTGAGATGGATCTCCTCGGTCACCATGGATTTTCCCTTGGTGACCGTCTTCGCCCCGGCATCCTGGCAGATTTTCAGCACGGCCTGGCGCGCATCCTCGGCGGTTGCGCACCAATGCACATGCCCGCCCGACGCTTCGACCGCCGCGGCATAGGTCTCCAAATAATAGTCCAGATGCGCGATGGCGTGGTTTTTGATGTTTTTGGCCACCTCCCGCAGCGCCTCGAACTCCGGCAGCCCGGCGGCCGCGGCGCTGCGCTTTTTGGCAAATTGCGGCTTGGCGCGCGCTAGCGCCTTTTGCAGCCCGGCATCCGCCATGGCGCCGGTTGCGTTCCGCGTAAAACCCTCAACTGTCTGCAGCATGCGTGTCCCCCACCGCGGATATTCCGCCATAAGCCAGGCCCGGTCCAGCGCTCGCCCGGCGCGGGGCGGGGATTTTTAAGAAAAAACATCCTAGAGCCGGATGACATTCTGTGGAAACGCTTTGCGATCCCACAGACTGTCCGAATCCACCTCTGAATCGCCCTCTAGAACGTGCCCGCCTCATGCGTCCACACGGTAAACCCGGCCAGCGTGTTTGGCCCGAACGTGGTGGAAATCGCCACATCGGTCGCATCCCTGCCCCGGCCTATCAGCACCCGGCCCCAGCGCGGCGCGTTGTTGCGCGGGTCGAACATATGCCAGGCGCCGCCCAGATAGGCCTCAAACCAGCCGGCAAAATCCATCGGCACCGGGGTGTAGGGCAGGTTGATATCGCTGAGATAGCCGGTGCAATAGCGCGCCGGAATGTTGAGCGCCCGGCAGAAGGTGAGGGCGAGATGCGCGTAATCCCGGCATACGCCGATCCGCTCCTGATAGGCGTGCAAGGCGGTGCGCGTGGGCCGCGCGGCGCCGTAGTCGAATTTTATATGGTTGTGCACGAAATCGCACACCGCCTGCACGCGCGGCAGGCCAAGCGGGGTATGGCCGAATAGCGACCAGGCGGCCGAGGTCAGCTCGTCGGTTTCGCAATAGCGGCTGCCCATCAGATACATCAGCACGTCGTCTGGCAGGTCCTGCACCTCGTGCTGCCAGGCATTCTGGGGCAGCGTGTCCGGCAGGCCGGTATCATTCACCGTCCCCGCACCGGCGATCCGCACCCGCCCGGCGGGTGCCACCAGCCGGGTGCAGATATTTCCAAATGAATCCCGGTAGGTGGTCAACGGCACCACGGGCGTGGTGGTCATAAGGTCCGGCACCAAGATATCGGCTGCCCGGCTGTCATGCACGTTCAGCGTCAACAGCATCGGGGTAGGCTGCGGCAGGTCGTAGAACAGCTCGTAGCCAAGGGCGATATGCAAATGTTTTGGTCCTTTAACGGATGCGCCAGATATGCGGCATGAAGACGCTACCTTACAGCAACAAGCCAGTTAATTTATAAAGTCGCCGCATTTTTGCCGCGCATGGCGTAGAATTAAGCCGCCCGTCAGAAACGCGGCTTTTGGCCGTTGAACGTGCCGCGTGACGAACGCGTCGCAGCTTTGCTCATTTCGCTTGGCAGCAATCCGGCCGCTATTCCGGCTTGGGCGTCTTGAAGAACAAGGCAGCGGCGTCGCGGTGCGCCTGTTTCGCCGCAATAGCCTGTTTCACCCTGGAGATCTCGCGCTCCAGCTCAATGATATAGCCCGCCAGCTCGTCCACGCCCAGCAGGTCCAAGGGCGGGGGCACCAGCAATTTCCGGGCGGGACGGGGTAAATCTTCTTCAGGAATTGTCATAAAACGATCTTGACCGATAGGTGGCGCGGGTTCCATACCCCGCGCAAGAATGGCCGGGCTGGGCCCGGAGGAGCTTGTGTCCGTTCTAGGCCTGCCGGCCTGTGACGTTATTAAGGTATTTTAACCATGTCGCTTCCCTTGATGCCGAAAGCTACTGCGGTTTGGCTGATCGACAAAACCGCCCTGACCTTCGCCCAGATCGCCGATTTCTGCGGTATGCACCCGCTGGAGATCCAGGCGATCGCCGATGGCGAGGTCGCGCAGGGCATCAACGGGTACGATCCGGTGGCGAACAAGCAGGTCACCGCCGAAGATATTTCGCGCTGCGAAGCCAACCCGGACGCCCGGCTCAAGTTGCTGGCGCCGGCCGACCCGCACCTGAAAAAGGGCAAAGGCGGGCGCTACACCCCGGTTGCCAAGCGCAACGACCGGCCGGACGCCATTGCCTATCTGCTGCGCAACTACCCGCATCTGACCGACGCGCAGATCATCAAGCTGCTCGGCACCACCAAGGATACCATCCAGAAAATCCGCGACCGGTCGCACTGGAACAGCAGCAACATCAAGCCGCGCGACCCAGTGATCCTGGGGCTGTGCAAGCAGTCCGACCTGAATGACGCAGTGGCGGCGGCGAATGACCGGCTGACCCGTGAGGGCCAGACCCCGCCACCGCCGCCGGCACCGTCTTCAGAGGCTGCCTAAAAGAGAGCAAGCAGCCGCTTTTTTGAAAAAAAGCGGAGCAAAAAACGTTTGATTCCTTTGGGCTGAAGCGGTCCAACCCGCAACGCCCCCAGGATAAAAGTTTTTTGGTTCGGCGTCCCGATGACAGCGCGGCGCAGCCGCGATGTCTGAATCGGGCCGCCCAAAAATAGTTCAAACGTTCCGATGACAGCGCGGCGCAGCCGCGATGTCTAAATCGGGCCGCCCAAAAATAGTTCAAAAAAGAACCGCTTGCCTTCGCTTACTGCGTTTTCAGCCGCTCCATCTCCTCCTTCAACCGCAATTTTTCCACCTTCATGCGCGCCAGCGCAGAGACATCCGGGCGTGGACGGCGGTCTTCCGCTTCAATCTTGGTCTCCAGATTGGCGTGTCGCCCTTTCAGGGCGTCGAGATGCGATTGCAGGTTCATGGGTCCTCCGAGAGGTGAAAGTCGCAAACGAGCCGGGCGGATATCGCGTATCGATCATGTCCCAGGAGGAACAGGCTAATCCCGTTGACGCCGGATTGTCATCAAAAATAATGGTCATGCGACTCTGCCGTAAAATTCAGGTTTCAGGATTGCTAAAATCCTTCTATTGCAACGGCCATGTTGACAGACAAAGATAATCTGCTGCGCCGGCTGCACGCGCTGCGCAGCGAGCATCGTGACCTCGACACGGTGATCGCACGCATTACCGAGCACGGGCCGCTCGACCATTTGCAGATTCAACGCCTTAAGAAACGCAAGCTGGGCCTTAAGGATGAGATCGCCTGGCTGGAGAGCCGGCTGATCCCGGACCGCACGGCATGAACCGGGCTCTGGTCGGGATTATTATGGGCAGTCAGTCGGACTGGCCGGTGATGCAGCACGCGGCTGAGATGCTGGAGCGGCTGGGCGTGCCCTATGAGGCGAAAATCGTCTCCGCGCACCGCACGCCCGAGCGGCTCTATGAATACGCGACCGGTGCCGAGGCCCGTGGCCTCAAAATCATCATCGCCGGCGCCGGCGGCGCCGCACATCTGCCCGGCATGGCGGCGTCCATGACGATTCTCCCGGTCCTGGGCGTGCCGGTCGCCAGCACCGCGCTGCAGGGGCAGGACAGTCTGCTCTCGATCGTGCAGATGCCGGGCGGAATCCCGGTCGGCACGCTGGCGATCGGCAAGCCGGGTGCCATCAATGCCGGGCTGCTGGCGGCCTCGATCCTCGCACTCTACGACCCGGCCTTGCGCGATAAGGTTGCGGCGTTACGGGCGGAGCAGACCAACGCGGTGCCGGAGACCCCCGCTCTATGAGTCTGCCGCCTGGTTCGGTGATCGGCATCATCGGCGGCGGGCAGTTGGGGCGGATGTCCGCGCTCGCGGCCGCCCGGCTTGGCTACCTCGTGCATATTTTCTCGCCCGAGCCCGGCGGACCGGCGTCCCAGGTCGCGGCGTTCAGCACCGTCGCCGCCTATGATGACGAGGCGGCCTTGGCCCGTTTCGCGGCGGCGGTTGATGTCATCACCTTCGAATTCGAAAATATCCCCGAGGCCAGCCTGGCGCTGCTGGAGCGGCTGCGCCCGGTGCGCCCCAGCGCCAAAATTCTCGGCATCAGCCAGGACCGGCTGCTGGAGAAGCGGTTTCTCAACAATACCGGCATCGCCACCGCGCCCTGGGCCCCGCTGCATGACGCCGCCGATCTGGCCGGTATCACCCTGCCGGCTATCCTCAAGACCACCCGGCTCGGCTATGACGGCAAGGGCCAGGCGCTGGTGCGCGCGCAAGGCGAAGCCGCTTCCGCCTTCGTGGCCTTGGCGCCAAAACCTCTGGTCGCCGAAGGGCTGGTGGATTTTGCTGCCGAGATTTCCGTCATGGTGGCACGCGGCGTGGATGGCGCCCCCGTGACCTATGACGCGGTTGAGAACCGCCACAAGCACCATATCCTGGACCTCACACTCGCCCCCGCACCCCTGCCGCTGGATGTGCTGGCGCAGGCCGGGCAGATCGCCCGGCAGATCGCCGAAGCGCTCGATCTGGTCGGCCTGCTCGGCGTCGAGATGTTCGTCACCGCCGCCGGCACCGTGCTGGTGAACGAAATCGCCCCGCGCCCGCATAATTCCGGGCACTGGACGATCGACGCCTGCCCGGTCAGCCAGTTCGAGATGCATATTCGCGCCATCGCCGGCTTGCCCCTGCCCCCCGCCACCCGGCATTCCGACGCGGTGATGAAAAACCTGGTCGGCCCCGATGACATCGCGCAATGGCCGGCCATCCTCGCCACGCCAGGTCTCAGCGCGCACCATTATGGTAAAACCGAAGCCCGGCCCGGCCGCAAAATGGGGCACTACACCAAGCTGTTCCCGAAAGGCGGCTTGCCAGGGGAGTTCGGCATCGCCGATGGCATCAGGATCGGGGAATGACTTGTTTAAAGGAAGCGCTTCTTCTCTTGAAAAAACAAACAAAAAAACTTTTGATCCGCTGGAGCCAGGATTTTGAAACGCCAGCACTTCAGGGCATAAACATTCTTACTTCCCCTCTTTAACCCGCCCCGGCAGGCTGATCGTCGCGCGCAATCCGGGCTGGTTATCGGTCAGCGTCAGCGTGCCGTTATGCAACTGCGCCACCGCCGCCACCAGAGCCAGGCCGAGGCCGGAGCCCGCCGTGCTGCGCGCGGATTCGGCCCGGAAGAAGCGTTCGGTCGCGCGGTTGCGGTCGGCCGCCGAAATTCCCGGCCCGCGATCGGCAATGGTGATCTCCGTTACATGATCCTCGGCGCGCGCGATGAAGCTGATGCTGGTACCGTGCGCGGAGAATTTGAGCGCGTTGTCCAGCAAATTGGCGACCGCTTGCTGCACCAGCTCGCGGTCCCCCATGATCGGCAGGGAACCCGCGATGCTGGTCTCCAGGAACAGGCCGCGCTCCTCCGCGACCGCGCGGTACAACTCGTCGATGTCGTGCAGCATCGGCGCAAGGTCGATGGCGGCGAAGGCGGCGCGGCGCGAGCCGGCCTCGATCTCGGCGATCCGCAGCAGCGCCTCGAACACCGCGACAATGCCGTCCAGGTCCAGCATGGCGCGCTCGACCGCCGATTGCAGGTCTTCGGCGGATTCCGCGTGCAGAGAGGCATCCTCCAGCCGGGTCCGGGCCCGGGTGATCGGGGTCCGCAGATCATGCGCGATGGCGTTGGAGACCTGGCGCACCCCATCCATCAGCCGGGAGATACGGTCCAGCATGTCGTTGATGATGCCGGCCAGCTCGTCGAACTCGTCGCCATCGCCGGTCTTGGCAATCCGGCGGGTCAGGTCGCCGCGCGCGATTGCCCGGGTGGTGGCCGCGATATTATGCATCATGCGCCGGAACAGCGAGCGGATCAGCAGCGCGCCCAGCACGCCAAGCGCGCACATCAGCCCGAGCGCCCAGAGCAGCCCGTCGCGCAGCACGTTGCGCAGCTCGGCGCGCGCCCGCACATCGCGGCCGACCAGCAGCTGGTCGCCGTTGGGCAGCGCCAGCTCCCGCAGCAGCGCGACGGACGCCACGCCGCCACGGCTCACCGGCAACTGATACCAGCTGTCAATCTGGTTGATGCCCCGCGGCCAGTGGTCCAAATTACCGATGATGACATTGCCCGTCGGGTCTTCCAGCAGATAGATCCGCTCCACATCCACCGGGTCAGCCAGCCGGTTATGGATCGCGGCGATCAACGCCGGCATACCGCCCGCAAGATAATCCTGCGAGATCGCCACCGAATCGTTGCGTACCGCGGTCTCCACCTGGCGCTGCAGCAGCCCCACGGTCGAATACCAAAGCGAAAACGCCAATGCGAACGCCGAAACGCCGAATACCGCCGCATAAGCCAAGGCGAAGCGGATTCCGGCGGAGCGGATGAGCGGCTTGGCGCGCGGGCGTGGCACCGGGCGCGGCTTGGCGGCGGAAGGATGCCGTGTGACCAAGCCGTGTTTCGGTTGCACGTTGATGTCCATCCATTCGGCCCTAGCGCGTTAGGCGTTACACCTCTTCGGAGCGCAGCATGTAGCCGGCGTTGCGAACGGTGTGCAGCAGCGGCAGGTCAAAGGGTTTATCAATCTTTTGCCGCAGCCGTGAGACATGCACGTCGATAACATTGGTTTGCGGGTCGAAATGATAGTCCCATACGCCCTCCAGCAGCATGGTGCGGGTGACGACTTGGCCGGCATGGCGCATCAGATATTCGAGCAGGCGGAATTCGCGCGGCTGCAGATCAATCTTTTGCGGGCCGCGGCGCACGCTGCGCGAGAGCAGATCCATTTCCAAATCACCGACGGCTAGCTTGGTGGTCGGGCCGTCGCTCTTGCCGCGGCGGGTCAGCGCTTCCACCCGTGCCAGCAATTCGGCAAAGGCAAACGGCTTGGTGAGATAATCGTCACCGCCCGCCTTCAACCCCTTCACCCGGTCATCCACCTGCCCGAGTGCTGAGAGGAACACCACCGGCGTCGTATTGTCCTGGGCACGCAATGTCTCCAGCAGCCGCAAGCCATCGATTCCGCCCGGCAGCATGCGGTCCAGGATGATCGCGTCAAAATTTTCCGAGGCCGCGAGAAACAGCCCGTCACGGCCATTATCGGCGTGCTCTATGGTGTGTCCGGCCTCGCGCAAGCCCTTCACCACAAAGCCCGCCACATCCTTGTCGTCTTCCACGACGAGTATCCGCATTACCACTCTCCCAATTGGACCGGCTTGAAGCCAACGCCCCCGGCTCGCAGGATATAGAAACAAAAAAGTCAAACCCAAGACGCAGTTTAGGCGGTGGCCGGGGGCAGGCAAAGCCAAGCATAGCCATGCCGGGCCGTTGCCGGACGTTTAAGTTACGGGACCGCAAGGTGCTGCGGGTCTTGGCCGGCGAAAAATGCCCGGTTATGGCGCGTTTTCCGCGAGATACCGGCACCAAATCAGCCGAAAATGAACCTATGGGTGCATCGGCGGCGTTTATCGCGCCTCTAATGCCCCATCCGAAGCCATGCTGCGCCACACCAGCCATCCGGTGATATTCTTTGCTCACATGACGTAAGTTTAATGAACAAAACAAGCGTTTTGAACCCCCGATCGACCCGGCTCAGCCGCATTTCCAACCCGGTGTGCTTGTTGGGCCTGCCCATGCGTCAGGCCCTTGCGCCCGGAGCCGGCTTGCGTCCTTACGGTGAATTATAGCGTTTTATGGTTGAAAAGCTTATGAACTCTTACGAGATCGTTCCATGATGGTCGAATGCCGCGGCGGGCTCCGCCCAGCCGCCGGCGTGATGATCGGGCATAGTTGAGGAGTGACGCAGATGAACGACCAGCCGCACGACGACCAGGCCCAGACCAGCACGGTCGATATGAAATTCTCGATCGATATGGAGGCCCTGAAAAAAGAATTCGAGCGCTTCCGGGATGAGTTCGCCGGCGTAAAGGGCAAGCTCAGCGGCTCCGCTGCCGAGGCGCTCGACAAAATGAGCGCCTATCTGGACGCCAGCAAGCTCGCCGCGGGGCGCGCCAGCGTGGCCGAGGAGATCGACGGTATCACAGCCAAAGTCAAAACGGCCGGCCGCGAAACCGCAACCCGCATCGAGCACGAGGTCACGGAAAGGCCGATCGCCAGCCTGGCGGTGGCGTTCGGCATCGGCCTGCTGGCCGCCCAGTTGCTGCGCCGTAACTAACCAGGCATGAACCTCTCCCGCTATGTGAGCGCCTTGGCGAAAAATGCGGCGCTCGCCCTGGCGGTCTACCTTATCGTGGCCTGTATCACGCTGACGGGGGCGGGCTTTGTCATCGCCGGGCTGTTTCTGTTGCTGCTGCGCGATACCAGCCCGGCCGGTGCCGCGGTCATCACAGGCGCCGTGCTGTTCGTGCTGGCAGCGCTGGCGGGTGCTGGCGGCGGCCTCATGCTCGCCGCCTCAAGGCGCCGTCGCCCCGGCCTGCTGGCCGAGTTCGGCGGCGCGCTCGGCCTGATCACCCTGCTGGTGCGGCGCGACCCGAAGCGGGCGATGCTGTTCGCCGCCTTGGCCGGCGCGCTCGCGGAATATTTTACAGGCGAGAGGAAGTAAGAAAGCGCCTCTTTTTTTCCAAAAAAACAAGCAAAAAATTTTTGATTCCTAATCAGCTATCGCGGCGTCACCAGCACCACCCCAGCGAAATCAAAAATTTTTGCGGCGATTTTTTCTAGAGCGCGATTCAGACATTCCGTGGGATCGCAAAGCGATTCCACAGAATGTCATCCGGCTCTAAAAAAGCGACCGCTTACTTTCAGCCTTCCTGAGCAGCCGCAAAAAATTCCCACCCCAGATTTGCGCCAGTGCCGCCCGGTCATAGCCCCGGCGCGCCAGCTCGGCCGTCAGGTTGGGCGCCTGGGCGGCGTTCATGAACCCCTTCACCCCGCCGCCGCCGTCAAAATCGGTGCCGATGCCGACATGCTCGATGCCGATCCGTTTCACCGCGTAGTCGATATGATCGGCGATGTTGGCAACGTTGAGGTCCGAGCTGCGGGCCTGTTTGCGCAGGAAGTTGGATACGATGGTAATCTGCACCAGCCCGCCGGTCGCCGCCAGCGTGTCGAGCTGCTCGTCATCCAGATTGCGCGGGTGGTCGCATAGCGCGCGGATGCAGGAATGGGTGGCGACAATCGGTGTGCGCGAGAGTGCGGCCGCCTGCATCATGGTTGATTTGGCGCTATGCGAGACATCGATCAGGATGCCGAGCTGATTCATGCGCGCAATCGCCTCGCGGCCAAGTGCTGAGAGCCCGCCATGCTCGGCCTCGGTATCGTTCAAATCCCGGCGCGGGATTGCGGCGTCCGCCAGTTCGTTATGGCCGTTATGGGTGAGGGTGATGTAGCGCACGCCAGCGGCGGCGAACTCATCCAGCACTGCGAGGTCGCGGCCCAGCGCGTAGCCGTTCTCGATCGCGGGGATGATCGCCGGGGTCCCGGCGGCGTAAGCGGCTTCGATCGCATCGGCGGTGGGGGCCAGCCTGCCGCCCGAGCCATCCGCCGGCGCCATCGCGGCGATCACCTCCAGCATCGCCCGGGCGCGCCCCGTGGCGGCGATATGCCCCGCATCGTCCCGCGGCCCCTGCGGCACATAGGCGGCAAAACACACCGCGGCGATGCCGCCGGCCCGCATTTTCGGCAGATCGACGCAGCGCGGCCCGTCCTCGAATGGGCTGGGCCCATCCGGCCAGGGGATGTCCACATGGCTGTCGATGGTCAGCAGGCCGTCATGCGGGGCTAAAGTCATGCGCCATGCTCCAGCGCGCGGCGGCCAGCGTCAAGCGCCTTGCGCATCACGGATGGCAGCGGCGTGCTGGCGGCCGGGCCGCGCAACGCCTCGGCAGGCAAAGCTGCAACCGTGGCCGCGCGCACCGAGAGGGTGAGCGAGAAATGCGTGAACACGTGCTCGATGCTGCCGGCCTCGATCCAATCCGCCGGAACAGGCGGGGTCTCGGGCAACGCCATCATGCCGCCGAGCAGGCCACGCGGCGGGCGGCGCAGCAGCAGCACGTCACCGGCCGCATCGATCAGCACATAGGCCAGCCCCGTGCGGTGCGGCCGCATTGGCTTTTTTGCGCGCGCCGGCAGGCTGCCGGCAATGCCTTGCGCGCGGCCTTTACAATGCGCCGCCCAAGGGCAGCCCAGGCAGCTCGGGCTGCGCGGGGTGCAGATTGTGGCCCCCAGATCAAACAGGGCCTGCGCAAAATCCCCCGGTGCGGCCTGCGCCGCAGAATCCGCCATAAAGCGGTTTGCCGCCCGCGCGATCGCCGGTTTGGCGGCGGGGATAGGGTCCTCAATCGCGAATATCCGCGCCGCCACGCGCTCGATATTGCCGTCCACCGGCAGCACCGGCAGTTGGAATGCGATCGCGCCAATCGCGTTGGCGGTATACGGCCCAACGCCCGGCAGCGCCCGCAATCCCTCTATGCTGCGCGGAAATCCGCCCAAAGCCGCCACCGCCTTTGCGCATTCATGCAGGTTGCGCGCGCGAGCATAGTAGCCGAGCCCCGCCCACATCCCCAGCACCTCATCACGCGGTGCGGCGCCAAGCCGCTCAACATTAGGGTACGCCGCCAGAAATTTGGCGTAATAGGGGATCACGGTCGCCACCACCGTTTGCTGCAGCATGATCTCCGAGAGCCAGACATGGTAGGGATCGGCTTGCAGCCCGGGGGCGGCGCGCCAGGGCAGATGCCGCCTGTGGGCGGCGTACCAGGATAGCAGGAGGTTTGCCGGTGGCGGGGAAGAAGAAGCAGGTTGCACAAATACCAGATGTGCCCGCCGCGCCGCCACCGCGCAACTTCGCGCCCCGCGGCATTGCAGCACTGATCGCGCCGGTGGTCCGCCCGGCCTTCAAGCGCCGCGCCCCGGCGGCCGCCGGGCTGCTCGCCGATTGGCGCGACATCGCCGGGCCCGACCTCGCGGCCCGCGCGGCACCGGTTAAATTCGCCGGCGGCACATTAACTTTAGCCTGCACGGGCCCCGCCGCCATGGAGTTGCAATTGCTGGCACCCCAGATCGTCGCCCGGCTCAACCTCGCCCTCGGGCATGCTATGGTGGAGCGCCTGCGCTTCATCCAGCAGGCGCCCGCCGGCCCGCTTGCCCGCTCCGCAAAGCCCGCCGGCGACTCGGTGGCCCCCCCGCCCGGCCTGCCGGAGGGCGCGCTGGGCGAGGCATTGGCCCGGCTCTATCAGGGACTTAAATCAAGGCGGTGAGCTTGATTCGACTCTGCGGATAGAACTTGGTTAGACTAGATATAGGAGAGTTTATGCTGATATCGCGCCGTAACATACTACAGCTTGTGGGTGGCTCATTGGCGGGCAGCGTCCTCCCGGCACCCGCCTGGGCCGATTCGGACCCAAATTCGCCCTACGCCCAGCGCTCAATCGGCTCGCCGGGCGCTCCGGTCACCGCCATCGAATATTTCTCGCTCACCTGTACCCATTGCGCGCATTTCGCCAATGTCACCATGCCGCAGGTGAAACCCAATTTGGTCGATACCGGCAAGCTGCAGATCATCTACCGGGATTTCCCGCTGGACTCGGTCGCGCTGATGGCGGCGCAGGTCGCACGCTCGCTGCCAGCCGATGAATATTACCCATTCATCGAAGCGCTGTTCGCCAACCAGGATGACTGGGCCTTCGTGCCGGTGACAGACCCCAACAACCCGCCGGACTACGCCGCTCTGCTGTTCAAATACGCCGCTCTGGCCGGCATGGATCAGGGCTCATACAACGCCGCGATCGCTGATGCGAAACTGAAAGCCTGGATTCTCGCCGGGCAGCAGGATGCCGAGAGCAAATATAATATCGACTCGACCCCTACCTTCATCATCAACGGCAAGGTGATGCCCGGCGCCTTCGAGTATGACGCCTTTGCGCAGATCGTGGCGAAAGCCGCGGCGGGCTAAAGTGCGGACAAGCAAGCAGGCGCTTTTTTGTAAAAAAGCGCCGCAAAAAACTGTTATCCTGGGGGCGCTGCGCGTGGCACACCCATGCCCCCAGGACAAAAGTTTTTTGGTTCTTTTTTTCAAAAAAGAACCTCTTCTTTTTCAATCTTCCCTTAACCTTTCCTCCCGCTAGGTAACCGCCATGCCCGCCCGTTTCGCCCGTCTGCGCATCGCCGGTTTCAAAAGCTTCGCGGACGCCACGACCGTGGAGATCCTGCCCGGCCTCACCGGCGTGGTCGGCCCCAATGGCTGCGGCAAGTCCAACGTGATCGAGGCTTTGCGCTGGGCCATGGGCGAGGCGAACGCCCGCAACATGCGCGGGGCGGAGATGGAGGACGTGATTTTCGCCGGCACCGTCGGCCGTGCCTCGCGCAACCTGGCCGAGGTCACGCTGACCTTGGAGGATACCGCCGGCCTGGCACCACCGCCCTTCCACGAGGCGGCGGATCTGGAGATTTCCCGGAAAATCGAGCGTGGTTCAGGTAGCTCCTACCGTGTCAACGGCAAGGAGGCGCGCGCGCGCGATGTGCAGACCTTGTTTGCCGACCTCGCCTCCGGTGCGCGCGCCTCGGCCATGGTCAGCCAGGGCCGCGTCGGCGCGCTGGTCAATGCCCGGCCGGATGAGCGCCGGGCCTTGCTGGAGGAGGCTGCCGGCATCACCGGCCTGCACGCCCGCCGGCATGAGGCGGAGCTGAAGCTGAAGGCCGCCGAACAGAATCTAAGCCGCGCCGAGGATTTGAAAGGCCAGATCGAGGCGCGTCTGGCCGAGCTGAAGCGCCAGGCCCGCCAGGCCAGCCGCTACCGCAACCTCTCCGGCAATATCCGCGCCGCCGAGGCTGAGCTGCTCGCCATCCAGCGCGCTTTGGCAGAAGCCGGCCGTGCCGCCGCCGCCGCCGCGTTTGAGGCTGCCGATACACGCGTCACCTCCGCCACCATCGCCGCCGCCGAGGCCGCCGCCCGGGCGGCCGAGACTGAAGCTGCGTTACCGGCACTGCGCAGCGCCGAGGCCGAGGCCCGCACCCAGCTTGAGCGCGCGCGCATCGGCGCCGAACAATTCGCCGAGGCCGAGACCCGTGCCCGCGCCGCCCTGACCGAGGCGCGCACGCGGCTGGACGCTCTGACCCGCGACCATACCCATGCCGCAAGGCTGGTGGCGGACGCCCAGGCCGCCGGAACAAGGCTGGCGGAGGAGCAGCGGCGTCTGGCCGAAGAGCTGGTGGCAGCGCCCGCCGCGCTGGAAGCCGCCGGCACCGCCGAGGATGCCGCACTGGAAGCCATGCGCGCCGCCGAAGCGGCCGCCAACCGCGCGACCGAGGACGCCGCCCGCATCGCCGCCGAAAGCGAGGCCGCCCGGCGTGCGCTAGCCGAGGCCGAGCAGCGCGCCCGCCGCGCCAGCCTGCGCCACAGCGAGGCCGAGGCCGCGTACCGCCAAATCGCCGCGACGCTGATCCCGCCCGAACGCGTGGCGGAGGCCGAAGCCCAGCGGGTGGCGGCCGAGGCGGCATTGCTCGCCGCCCGCGAAGCCGTAACAGAAGCCGAGGGCGCCCGCGCCCAGGCTGAGGAAGATGCCGCCGCCGCCCGCGCCACCGCCGAGGCCGCACTCGCCGCCGCGCGCAGCCGCGCCGCCGCGGCGGACGCCGCCGCCACCAAAATCACCACCGAATACGACGCTCTGGCCGCCCTGCTCGCGCAAAAATTCGGCCGGGAAACCGCGCCGATCCTCGACCAAATCACCGTCCCACCCGGCCTTGAAGCCGCCTTGGGTGCTGCCTTGCGCGAGGAGCTTTCGGCCGCCGCCGACGCCCAAGCGCCACGCCACTGGCGCAAATTGCCGGATCTCGACCTCGCCGTCGTGCCGCTGAAAACCTTCGCCAACCTCGTGCAGGGGCCAGAGGCCCTGAAGCGCGCGCTCACCCATATCCTGCTCCTGCCCGAAGGCGCTGATGGCGATTTGCACCAGGGCAACCTCACGCCGGGGCAAATCCTGGTCTCGCGCGAGGGCGCGGTGTGGCGCTGGGACGGCTACACCGTGCGCGCCGGTGCCGCTTCAGAGGCCGCCGTGCGCCTCCAGCAGCGCAACCGGCTGATGGCGCTGGAGCGCGAGCGTAACACCACGCAGGGTGCCGCCGCCGCTGCCCGCACCGAACGCGAAGCCGCCGAAGCCGCCGAGCGTAACGCCCGCGCCGAGGAGGCCAAAACCCGGGAGACCCGCCGCGCTGCCGAGGCCGCCGCGCGCGACGCCCGCCGTCTTGCCGAGCAGTCATTCGACCGTGCCCGCTCGGAAGCCATCCGCCTCACCGCCGAGTCCGAGCGCGCCGCTGCCAAGGAAACCGCCGCCCGCGCCGCGCGCGACCAGGCCGCTGCCGAGGCCGCCGAGGCGGAAGCCGCCCTTGCGCAAATCCGCACCCGCACCGCCGGCCTGCCGGATGCCGGCGCGGCCCGTGCCGCGGTGGAGCAGGCCCGCGCCGCCCTCTCCCAGGCCCGCGCCGCCGAGGGCGCGGCCCGCCAGCATTACGAGTCGCTGAAGGCGGCCGACGCCGCCCGCACCCGCCGCCTCGAAATCCTGACCCGTGAAATGGCCGATTGGCATGAGCGCGGGCGCGACGCCGCTGACCGCCTGGCCGACCTCGCCGCCCGGCTGGAAGAGGCGCGCCACGCCATCAACGCCCTGGAAGCCGCACCCGCCGCCGCCGCCGCCGCCAAGGCAGAGGCGCTGGATGGCCTCTCCGGTGCCGAGGCCGTGCACCGCGCCAATG
>Ga0209208_10000571_pt1 | contig 48620 bp, 37 predicted proteins | sample S1TSphfallax_3_FD_187694 | JGI IMG/M metagenome (GOLD analysis project Ga0209208, IMG submission 187694) | Host-associated microbial communities from peat moss isolated from Minnesota, USA - S1T2_Fd - Sphagnum fallax MG (SPAdes) (version 2) | ecosystem: Host-associated > Plants > Peat moss >...
CAACAACATCACAAAGAGCTGATGAATAATTTACTCATAAATAAAAAGAAAGAAGATTGATGCAAAAAGGAAAATAATGTGATTTAAACAAAAAATGGTGATGGAAAAATAAAATGAAAATTCAATTAAAAAAAAACAAAAACTACAAAAAAATTCTTAAACCCTAAAAATTCACCCTAAATCCGTATTTTGAAATTAGAACTAAAATTCAATTTTGATCAAAAACCCAATCTGATTTTGGTTAGATTCACAACTTGGAACCAAACCTGTGGTCCAGTTTTAGAACCTTCTAGAATTGAGAGTTGATTCCCACCCTGATTCCAAAACCTCAATGAAACCTCCTGATTTGGTTCTACCTGATTCCCAAAAGTTAACCCAGGTCTAGGCAGGTTTCAGGTACATGCCTTATGCTAGTATCAATACTAAGTAAAAACCTACATTGCACCAATCAGTAGTTGGAGAGGAAAGCTGGCTATTGTAGATTGCCCCTGCCAATAACAGTGAGATCCAGCTCTTTCAATCAAAGATTCCTGTGATGTGCAGGTCATCTAATTTTTCTTCGTATTGGAGATGGTGGTGGTGGTGGTGGATGGGTGGGCTGGTGGTGGGTGCATTCATTCGTCCCTGCAAGCCAAAGCCAATTTCCTTCCTCTGCTGGAAGCCTGAGGGTGTACCCATTTACTGGAGCCTGTTTCCTTTCCTGGTGGCAGTTCCATCCCCCTAGCCCCACCACCCTCCCTGCATGATAATTGCCAGTTAGGTCCGACCACCATTATACACACATAACATGATAGAATGGAGTTGTGCATTGTGAGTTGTGACCCCCAAAAAAAAGCTTGATTGATCATAGAAAAAGTACACATACTCCATGTACAATTCGCACTTGGAGGGTAATGGGGGGATATTATATTATATTGTATCGTATCGTATTACTTTGTTTTAATTGGCATAATTATTTTCTTTTACTTTAGTATGAACTCTTTTCTAAATTAGTGCAGTTTTGACCCCTTTGAGTCTTACCACCTCTCAGCATATCATGCTCTAGTTAGTCCTGGTGAAAAAGAAAATTGTTCACTGGAAATGTACACAAAAGCCTGACAATCACAGAGAAAGTGAGAATGTCCAATTGTGTTCATCAACCACAGCTTTCAGGATCAAACACTTTTCACATGACCTAGCCAACATTTCAATTGGCTCTTGGAATTTGGTGCAAACTCCAAGAGGCGATTGAAAGAAGTTCTTTTGGGAGCCAGACAAATTAGATCAAAGTTCATTGTCATTTTCCCCTTTTGTTTGGGTCAATTGCGCAATTTACTTCCCCTCTAATGGTGTCCCTTCAGTCTCTTTCAACCCTTTGATCATCCACAACTCAGCTTTTTCCTCCTCCTCTACTATTATTTGAAGTGCTGCCAGGGGTTGGCCATACATGCACCCAAAAGAAGAAAGTCAGAGAAACTACAATAGAGGCCTTGAGTCTCCACCCTCTGGGTAGTTAGCTAGTGCAGCTCACAAAACTGGGACATGACATTCATGTAGGAATTACATAAATTCATGTTGATGGTTCACCTAAAAGAAACTCCCCTTACCTTATTTGTTGCACTTTCAATTCGGAACAGAATATCTTCTACCCTATATTTTGACCATCCCATTTGTGTTGCCAATAATTCATTTGTGATACTTGCTCTTTGGCTTGAGATTCAGGGGCTCAACAAGCAACATCCATGGACCAGCAATAATTCACTTATGAGGCCTTTGCTCTTCAGCTTGAGGTCAACAAACAACAGCTATGGCCAACAACAGTTTTGGCACAGCAGGGCAAACTCATCTGCTAATGATTTTTTGTCTTCACATATTCCCTCACATCTGCACTCTTTCTGCTACCTAACCTAGGCCTCCCACAAAACACACAAATCCACCACAGGCAGGCAGGCAGGCAGGCCTACCTTGTTGGCATGCCAAAGAAAGTATCTGTAGGTACAACTAACCTACCAGCCTACCAGCCATGGGATCACTTCCATTCAAATGTGTGAATCCACTCAATTGGTAGTTCAAGGGTTTTTTTTTCCAAAGAATACCTACCTAATATTTTAGAGCATTAGCAGATACTTAATTTTGCTGCACATATAACCTAGTCAAAAACTGGAATCAATAAAATTATCCCTAATGTCCCTGACACTGGGGCTCAGTAGCCCTCAATTTTGTTGAAATTTGAAATTGAGGACTAATTCAAAAGTGAGGGTGAAAAAAGTATAAAGGGAAAAAAAGAGGACTGAAGTCCTTTTTCACAGTTTCCCCAAAAATTGGGGACCAATTCAAAAAAAGTGAGGATAAAAACATGAACAGGAGAAAAATAGGGTACTAAACGCCTTTTCTCACTGAAACTGGTTTTCAAAGGGGATTTCATTCCTAATGTTGCCTTGTCTTACTTGCACTTTCCTTTCTGCACAAAAGTACTCTTCATCAACTCAAACCAAATCCTTCAAATTTCTGTGAAAGTTTCTGGAAGTAATACCAAATCTCATTGAATGGCACCCTAATTTCACTCAAGTTCTCATTTCACTCCCATTGGGGTTGATACTTGATACAAGGATTCGAGGGTCAAACTAGGGCTGAAAGACAAGAGGACTTTGAGAAATTTTAACGTGTTAAGCCTCATCGACCTTATATGAAAGAAAATTGAGAAATTCTCTAAATTCCTCTAAGCTCATGCTTTGGGGGAAAAAGGCTACCACCTCACTAAAGGCCTACATCACATCGTGTTAGACACTGGTCCCTGTCTTATTTGAGGCAATAAAGTATTTTATTGGGGAGTAAAGACAATAAAGGATTGGCCAGTGAAGACCTCTGCGTGCGGCCAGGAAATCAAAACAAGAAAAACAAAGTGCACAAGTAATGTGCAAGAACCATGTCTGTAAATAGCTACCTATTTTACACATTTAAGGGTTCGCTCTCTTAAAATAACTAAGAAAACAAATTCAGACCACCAAATCCCATTGGCCCAAGACAAAAATCTTCAGGCTTACACGTAACTCTATTCTGCTGAACATTGAAAAAATGGTCTCTTTCTACCATTTCCATTGGAAGTGAGAAAGAGTTGAAAAGATAAGTAAAAGAAAAAAGAGTTAAAAGAAAAGAAGATGTAAAAGAAAAAATCATAACTGTACCTTCTGAAATCCAGAATTCAATTCAAATTTGATGTCAAAAACATTGCAATTTTATTTCTGAATCTTTCACAAAATCTCCAAAAATTTGAAAGAGCTGGCTGCATTTGGCTTATGTGCCATCAAAATGTATGAAGTTTGAAAAAACTAAAATAGGCTTGTGATGCTAACAAACAAAGTTACAAATTGTATGCACTTCCAAATTGCATGAAATCAAATGTCCAAGCTCTGAAACTAGAATAGTATGAAATCAAGTGTCCAAACTATGAGATTACAACATTTGAAAAAAAAAGAACTCAAGCACTAGTGAAAAGCTGAAATCCAAGCTGAAATCAAGCTCAATTTGGAAATCAAGAAAACATGAGTTTAAAATCTAAAATGTTGATGATCAAAGCTAAATGAAAAAAAATCATATCGGAGTCTTGTCCACCATGTCTACTACCAAACCGGGAATTATCCTTGGATCAGCAAGCAGTTGATTATAGTGGGGCAATTCTAAAGATGGTTGAGGATGTGCCTAGAAGATGTTGTCATGTTCAAAACTTCAAGTGGTTGTTGATTGTGAATCACATCTAAACTTTGCTTGCGCTTTGGAAGCTCCACATCAAATAATTTGTTTCAAAAAATTTCATCAACATCAATGGATTCCTTACTTCGTTTTGGGGCATACTCCATCATCTTTTCTCGAAGAGCACCAATAGAATTAGCAACATTTGGTCTTTTTGGACCAAGATCACTAGCAACAACAACGACAATAGATTTTTGTTGGGTAAAATCAACATTAGTACCATTAACATTATCATTAGTTAGACCACCTCCTTCATTGGTAGGAACAAGTGAATTAGCAAATATTGCGTCAACTAGATCTTGATTTTGTACATCTTGAACAAAATAAAATAAAACTAGAAAACAACAAAAAAAAAGGAAAACCAAAAGTCCTAAAAAACAAAAACACATCACCAATAGATTCACAAGTCACAAATCAAACCATCAATAATTAGCAATAATGGATTCACATCAACAATTATATGTAATAGATGTGAAGAAACACAAAAATCTCATGGGCAAAAAATATGAATTAATAGAAACCAAGTTAATGTGGTTATTTTCAAATGAGCTTGTAGCAAAAAAAAAGAAAGTAATCAAAAGCCAAAAAAGAAAGAAACTAAAAACCTACAAATAAAAATAAAATGGTAGATAATAAATGCCTTCGTCTTGTCAAATGCCTCCTTCTTTTCATTGTCTTGAAGAAGATTACCTTTCAATTCATCGAATATGATATGTTGCAGAGTTTTGTCATTTTAATTATACTTACAACATTAGAAACCAAAAAAAACATGAAAACCTTCAATAAAAGCACAAATTGAAAACAAAAACAAAAGAAAAAGAACTCAAAACAATATAGAAAAAAAAAAGAAAAGAAAAAAGAAGAAGGCAAAAGAATTGATTTCACATAAGATATAAAATCTCAGTGACTCACGAATTCCATACCATAATTCATGAAAATGAGAACTTCCTCCATGTGAGTTATCCCAAACCCTTGGCATTTTTTGTTTGGCAAATTTTTTTCTCAAAAAGTCAGAAATTAGACTACCAATAATTAATAATAATTAATTGTGGACATCTAAGGATGTAGTGAACCATGATCATCATTTTTTTTCATTTAGGTTTGGGGCATAAGAACAATACGCAAAGACTTGATTTACCATTAGGGCAAATAATAGGACATTAGTAGGCCAATTTTTTGAAGGTTGCAACTACATCATCCATAGGGCAATCAACAGGAGGTCTATATAAAACATTTCATAATATCAAGCTTTCAATTTTAGAGAAACATTTTTTGCAAAATCTCGAAATTAACCTAATAGGCACCTACACCAAAAAATATTTTTTAAAATCAACACTTTTGAATTTAAAACACCCTTTTAAAAAAAAGTTCTTCATGCAAAAATAACCAAATTTCAAATTAAGACCAACAAGAAACTTTAGTTGACAAATTGGTTGCACTAGAATTTTCCATTTTTATTGAATAGAAAGAACATCAAACTTTTTAATATTCTTTTAAAAATCAATATCAAAAGCACAAAATATAGCTTCATTACTTGTTATTTTCACCCAATGGTACTTCAAGTTGGTAAATATGTTAAAAAGAACTATTGATTTTCTCAACTTATTGATTTTTCTTCTATATAATAAACCTTCCAATACCTTTAATCAAGGATTTGATGTTGTGAATCACAAAAAAATAAAATAAAATAAAACCTAATAATTAAATGTGAACTTATTAAATGAAATAAAAAACAAAAAAATAACCAAATAAAACAACAAAACAAAAAATTACAAAATGAAACAACAAAACAAAAAACAATGAGATGATAAAAATTCAAATTTTTACTTGGTTGGAAGGCATAGACTACTAGTTCCTTTTTTGCAAATTGAAAAAAATTAAAAAACAACATATCCGCAAGCCCCACTACAATGTCTTCATTTTTATAGAAATTTGCAATGAACTTTTTTATATCATAACTTCAAAACTTTTTCCATTTGTTGAACACATTTTTCACCTTCAACTATGCATGTTTGTTGGCTCTTCATTCTCCTTTGTTGACATTATCTAATTCTCTCATCAATCTCTCAATTCAAGAATTCAAAATTCAAAAAAACATCAATAGTAGGAAAATCATATTAAAGATAGTAACAATAGTGTGATTTGACATAGAAATAGAAAAGACATTGGGAGAAAGAAATTCATTACCCAAATCATCAAATGGAGCATACACATCAAAGTTTTAATTGTCAAAGGCATTGAATGGTTATAATAGTTTGGGGAAAAAAAGGATCAACATTTGTTTTAGAAAATTGAGTACATTCAACAAACTTAGGTAGTTGTAAGTAAATGTCAATCCATCATTAGACTCCAAGAGACCACCACCTATAGAATTACAAAGAAGTGTGCATGGTGTAATAAGGACAATCCAAAAAACCTTGACATCAAAGAAAGGGTTGGGTTGGGTAGATGATAATGCATGGATAAGATAATCTTGGATAACTAAATTCAAACAAGGCCCACTATTGAGCTTCTTGGAAGTTGGTTAATCTACATGCAACATTCATAAATGGAAGATTCTACAAAACACAAAAAAATATATTTACAAGTTACAATGTCTTGGAAAAGAAAAAGAAAAAACAATGTTGCCCCATGCTAACATAACCATAGGAAGAAAAAACAATGATATTGCAATAACACACATGATGTAAACAACAAAAGAAGATTGTCAAAAACAATGGTATCTTTGACCAAACGAGACACTTACAAAAGAAACATAATGATTAATAAACAAAAAATCAAACATTGTAAGAAACAAGAAAAAAAGACACTCAAATGGAGAATGCAAAACCCTATTTCATGATGCATAACACACAAAATGAGAAAATCAAAAGATTGTTAAAATCTTTTGACAACAACAAAAAGAACTTGGAAGAAGATTGTTGAAGATGATGACTTGCAAAAGTAAACATGGAACAAAAGAAGTTTAAAATCTAAACATCATCACAATTTTCCAACAACACAAAAAGGAAAAAACATTGCTAACACAACCTTAGCAGATAAGATGACAATATTGAAACAATAGGAATAAGGAAAACACAAAAGAAAATTGTTAGAGATGATAGAGCTTTGACCATGCACTTGCAAAACAAACATTGAAAACCAAACAACAAAAACAAGCACATGTCAAATCACTACAAGAAAAATGAAAAAAAAAAAAAAAGCCTTATTACACAATGCAAAAACACAAAAAAAAAGATTTAAAAAAAACTCATGATAATATTTCAACAATGCTAAAAAAGTAGAAATTCATCAAAGATGATGGTGACTTTTCAACGTCGATGGCAAAAAACCAAAAAAAGAAACAAAACAAACAACAATTAGCAACCTAAAAAGAAAATAGAAAAAGGAGAGGGAAAAAGAGGGGAAGGAAGAAAAGGGAAGAAGCATAATAAGCATAAGAAAGAAGTAGGAGAGAAAGAAGCATGAGAGAAGGAGAAAAGAAAGAAGAGGAGGAAGATGGGAAAAAGGAGGAGAAGATGGAAGCCACTCCAAAAAAATTTAAAGACTAACCTAAACATCTCCACCCTTTGCTAACCATCACCATTTGTTTTAGGGTTAGCTTTAGGGTGAAAAGACAGTGAAAAGAAGTTGTAAAGAAAACCGAAAGTTTCTTTACATAGGCGAAGTGTCTGAGAATAGACCCTTCCAGATTTGAGGTCCTGGTCCCAAGGCTGGTAGGCCAAGGGGAAGGGTTTTTTTTAAAGAAAAAGGTAGGAAAATGCGATTCCTGATTTCGATCCTTGAACCGCGTGACTAACTTAGCCTGTGAGTAGTACCTACGTAACCAGCCCGCTTGTTTACGGAACGCTTATGAAACCGACTGCCCGGTCTATAACGGCCCACGCCAGAGCTTAGAAGTGCAGGCAGTTGAGGAAGGGCTAGGTCGGGCGCCCACGCCTGTAAGTAGCCGTGGCGGAAAGTAACCGCCGTACCTCCAAGCCGCATGTGAGACGACAGTGCTACCGACCGCACTTCACACGACAGCCGGCGACCGCGAGACTTGGGATTTTTTGGAACCGTCCGGCGGACACGTGAGTGAGCGACCGATGGACGGTGGCTGGCAAGCGTCAATAAATCGGAGCTTCTCGTCTTCCTGCAGTATCGTTCGCCTCGTACCCCTCGTCCTCTCGCAATCTCCGCTCTGTTGCAGACTGCTCTTGCAAAGGCTCTCCGTGCTATCCGCTTCTTGCCCTGTTCAAGATTTGCGCCCAGTTTTCGGTGAAGAACAAGAAGCTTTTTCTTTGGTTTTCTCACAGTGTGGTAGAGCGTCGCCTCTGTGTGTGTGTGCGTGCTCATTTTAGTCATCTGTTTCCAAGAACCCTCTCTCTCAGGGTTCCAGAAAGCTCTCGCGAGAAGAAATGGCCTCCAAGACTAGCGCAGTCGCAGCCGTTATGGTGATGATGGCCATTGCGCTGATCATGCAGTGCAATGTGGCGATGGCGGCGGATGCGCCCAGCCCTGCGCCGGCTTCAGGAAGCGCGTCCAGCTATCAGGCTTCTTTGGTGGCCGGATTGGTCGTAAGTGCGTTTTCTTTCGTCGTCGGATTCGCTTGGTTATAAGATGCAGATGGTTGTGAGGCTTTGACAATGGAGGTTGCATACAGTTTGGAAATGATGCGGTCGAAGCAGAAGGTGATGATGGAGGTGGTTGTGCAAAGGGAGTTTGAGGTTGAGATTCGAGAAGCATTGGGGGAGTTTGTTTCTTTTGTTTGTTATTTCATATACTGGCGACAGGTGAGAACGAGAGCTACGACCGCCACGGGCTTGTTTGCCCTTGCTTGATGTCGAATACAGAAGGGGGAAAGCAGAGGGGAAGTTACGAGAAGGGTGTTTTTAGATCTGTTCGGAAGACGGTCGGCTTTGGAATAAGGTGCTTGGCCTGCTGGCTGGTTCTTGGACTCTGCGTTTTTATTTATCTGCGTCTTCTTCAACGGAGACAAGGACGATTACAACGTACACTTGGAACAAGTTCGCTCTGTTCTTCTTTAGAGGTTGCTTTTTTGGGATGCCTTCACGCGGACGGATTGTTACACTTAGCTTCTACTGCGACTGTAGTAGAAGCCTGAAAGTTTAAGTGTCGGTTTCTGATCTCGTTCATCGCAGTCAGTTTGCGTAGTCGGTAGATCCACAGTATTCCATTCATTGTGTACAGATTTTTGTGAGCAAGAGGTATACATCGTGCACCACAATGTGCTTGTGATAACACTTTTAATAAGCCATTCTTTTGCAGCCATGTATTGAACGGCTGGCCTTCCCCCCCTTTACGTTTCATGAATGCACATGCTTCTTTTCTTCTCTTCACCTTGTGCTTTCTGTGTGGTGAATGTTGCTGTTATCAGAATATGTGCAAACTGTAACTGTCCCCGACTTGTGCTTGTAGGGACCAGGAGATAGACTATCGTTCCTGTGTCCCATTTCTTTTGGCCAGAAGTCTTGACATCGATCGGGATTGGCCTCATGAGAAGACTCGGCATAAATTCTTGATCGGCATCTTTCCTTTGTGATCTCACCTCAGTGAAATAGTTTTTCCCTCTTTATCTTAGTTACATATTAACATGGACATGCTTGTATGGACATTGTCGTCGAGTCCACGGACTTGTCTTGTATTGCGTTGATAGCTTCTTGCAGGAATATTACAATGGCGGCTCAGGCAAGACAGGCCTATGCTGTTCTGGTTCGAGAGGGGAAGAAAAGCTACAAGCTCCACTTGATCAGGTACTTTCTTGAATCACAACTTTGATGTATCTCCTTTAGTGGTAAAGAAAATGGGTGTCACAGAACTTCTTTGCTGTGCTCGCAGGCTGTGCTTATTATTCTGTAGATTTATTTTTTCAGTTTTACAAAAGCGGCATGGGAAAAGCATCCTTTACATGTACTCCTTTCATAGAAGCATATTCAAGAACTTTGTTCAGTCTCGTTCTACAGAGTCTAACAGTTTTGTTGACAGTTGGGCATGGCAGGAAATATTAGCATAAATATTTTTCAGCTGCTGCTGAAACGGGAAAATCCCATACAGCAGAGACTTTCTTGCTACCAGTCACGTTCTTTCTTTCTCCCGATTCTCAACCTGAGGTAATTCTTTTGCTTTCCCATTGTCGGGAAATGTCAGGAAATATTCCCGTTGCTGCTGAAACGGGAAAATCCCATACAGCAGAGACTTTCTTGCTACCAGTCACGTTCTTTCTTTCTCCCGATTCTCAACCTGAGGTAATTCTTTTGCTTTCCCATTGTCGGGAAATGTCAGGAAATATTCCCGTTGCTGCTCAAACGGGAAAATCCCATACAGCAGAGACTTTCTTGCTACCAGTCACGTTCTTTCTTTCTCCAAGATTTCTATCATTGGGCAACTGATGATTAATGTTTGGCAGCTTGACTAGAGAAATAGGGTGATTGGGTTTGATTTTCTTCTTCTCTTGATCGCTACTCCAGATGACACACCTAGAGATTCTCAACCTGAGGTAATTCTTTTGCTTTCCCATTGTCGGTATTATCGCCAGGGGAGAAACTTGTCTACTGCTCTGACTATCATCACATCATCACTTGAAAATGTGAAAGTCGGCCACCAACTGCAATGTTTCTGCCCAAATGAAGCACTCAAATTGATCCGTAGCATATGTTCCAATGTCCAATCTCTTCATTTAGTTGTTCAGCTGCCTACAGTTACTCGATGCATGACTTCTAAAGCCATAAAGATCATCACTCAAAAAAGGTGCCAAATTACAAAGTAAATTTGCCAATGTGGTAGTATAAGTTAAACTTGCAACGTTTTGTCAGAAACCGAGATATCTGGTTCTTCCAAAAGCGGCCACTGCCCTTTCAAAAGCTAGACCTTCTTCCTCACGAAAATTGCTGACCACCCCAGCATTCAAGCGCCAATTGCAACTTTGCAAAGATAGAAACAATGATAGTAACTCAAAACACAAACATGCTAGCAGGAACAGGAAACTCAAACAGAAGCATACAGAATCGGCAGAACAATTCACTCGACTAAACATCAAACACCTCCAAATCCATCCATAGGACCTTTTTAATTTGTACTAAGATGCAGCATTTTGCAAACTATGCCAGGGTATTATATGATATATGGGAATTAGTCCCCATTGAGGGTGCATTGGGTTTGTTGTTAGATACGTTTTGAAGGAAACAGAAATGCAGTAGTTTGGTCATCACCCACATGAAAATATGAAATTTGATGACACCCAACAATTCAGCTGCAAAACTGAATCGGTGAGTGGTCTGTACCTTACACAGTTTGGTGAAATGGCTGGCAATTAGATAAAAGACCACCTACACTGCTGCTTATCATTGGAGGGGCGTGAGCTCGTGGTTTTGATAAAAGCCGACATCAACAGAAATCCGTTGTCCATGTGCATTGTGCAGTGCCCAGCTGTATTAAATTCCACTTTAAATAAGTGTACCCTATTCCAGCAAAATAGGTAGGTGAAGTACGAAGCCAGATTCTATGAGTCCCCGAACCCCATGTTACTGAGTCTCCAACTCCATCTGGCAAGAATCCCGCATGTACACGGTCAATGTGAAGTACTCCTTTAGAAACCTGGTCATTTTCTAGGGTAAACTGGCCAATCACCGATTGCTTGCCTATGAACGAACACTTTGGCAGATTTTTTCAATTCTTCTCCATTTTGAGTGATTTAAAATGTAATAGGAGCGCCTTCTCAAGCTTTACAAATCATCTTGGAAATGCAAAGCTGAAGGAGCAGCTCAAAAAGAGAGCAGTAAAGAAAATACGTTTTTTCAAATTGCAAAATATGTTTTTTCTCATCTTTTTTCATTTTGACCCCTCCTAGTTTCAAATATCATAACTTTCTTATTTCTTGTTCATTTTAGACGATTTAAAATGTTATAGGAGTGCCAATTGAAGTTTTACAAATCATCTTGGAACTCTAACAACAACAGAGCAACATACAAGGAATTCTTTGGGTGATCAGGCCTTGTTAGTGTTTGGTGGTTTGTTTTTTTGAATTTTTGACCCCTCTACTTTAGGGGGCCGTAACTTTTTCAATTCCATTCCGTTTTTGACGATTTTAATGTATTAGATTCATCAATAAAAATGGTTTAAGTTTGTTTGTACACTAGAAACAACAGAGCCCTCCTCTTGGATCTGGCATGCTGTGAATGCTTAAGTGTTTGGTCACCAGCCAGTTTACCCTAGATCAAATTTGAAAAGGCTGAATTCCACAACTGTAGAAGAACACTATTCTTACTTTGCTGGGAAATTACCTGCATAGGCCGGTGAGCGAACACTTAAAAACTGAAAGGTCGTCATATCTTCACACATTAGAGTTATCCCTAAAGTCATGCCCTCTTGAGCCTGAGTTGCACCCCTCATTTGATGGTTCATCCCCTCTGGCTATTGTGTGCAAAGTCATGAAATTTTATTAAATAAGGGTATGAAATAGGAAGACTTGGGATGAAATGCACAAGGCTCCAGAACATTTATAGCTACGGTACACATAGTAGCAACAGTAATTGGTTGAAGGCATTCAGGAAAACAAAGGACAGGACAAACTCAGTTTAGCACCAAAGTTGCTGCCAAACTGAGTTTCATGCCCTGTTGAAGCCCAATGTACTTTTTTTGGTCCTATTTTTACAAATCTCATCTTCTATGTGACCAAACAGGGGGTTACAATGACGTCTTTTTCTGACTTTACAGATAACTTTATTGTTCCTCTGCTTCTGAAGCCTAAAGAAAATTTGTTGCCCTCCAACACTGCAAAAATTGTTCAATTCCATAAAAGAATGGGGGAAGATATAGGGTGTCTGGTGTAAGAGGGTTCAATGATCAGTGATTGATGAATTAAAATAGATTATGATTTTGAGCATAATTTTTTTGGCAATGACATCTTTGCCTTTGAAATACCAAGAAGTTTTAAAAACCTTAGTTGGTGCACCCATCAGGTTTTGAATTGTTCAAAACAGATTAGAAATGAAGAAGATATGAGCCTGGAACTAGAGAGAGGTCTAGAGCTATTTTTGATCACTCATCCTATTCTTGTATTATCAGTGTTGTTCCTTTACTTTTGACACTGAAAGAACATTTGTAGCCCGCCAATTTGCACGTCCAGTGACACAAAAATAGCTCAATTTAATTAAGGAACAAGGAAAATATTGAAAAGTGTTCGGTGATAAATACACATTGGTGATGGGTGTTTCTAAGTAGCTTAAGCTTTTGCTCATTATGTCCCAAAAAAATCTGACTATCCCCTTCACGACATCCTCCGCTGTAACAGCAGGTCCCACCACTACAATGGCATGTACAGTCTTTCCTTTGGATAAAGTACAGCCTGCAAAATAGTCTTTTTTTGGCTGTACTGTAGAAAATGGCGAGTATCCCCAGACATATTTAGACAGATTTCGCCTTAACTGGCGACACTTTTGTAAAGGATCGTTAAAATTGTAGCCAATAAACAGACTGGTGGCAACACGCCCCCCAAAATAGGGAGGAGTTGCGCGAATTCTTTTTGAGAAAAAGAGGAATTTTAGCCAGAAATGTGGGGCCGGTGTTCCCATTTGCTGATTTTTTGCCCAAAACAACTGACTTCTTCAAATAGCCTTCAAATGGGTTTGAAGTTTGGACTAGTGTTGGGTTGTTCTTAGTTTTTTGTAATACCCAACCAGGAACGTTCTTTATTATTATTATTTATAAAACGGGCTTACTTTGTATTACATCTTAAATTGTATTCGTATTACGTCAAATGTGGCATTTTTGTATGAAATTTTGTACAATCAATGATATTGATACAAATCAACAAATTCTATTGACATTGACAAGTCTCTCAATCTTTTTAAGTATATGTCACTTATCAAATGTATATTTTTTTCCAATTTGTAAGCTTTAAAGGCATTATGATTTTCTTACAAGAACAAACCACCTTGAAGTGAAACAAGAGCACATATAAGAAGCCATTGTGTTTTTTTTCATTTAACTTTTGTTTATTAATGTGGCATGGAACCAAAGTTATAAATTTTTTGACATCACAAAATGATTCAAAATTATATGTGATATATGATTTATGCATGGTATATACAAACATTTTAGATTTTATGGAATCAAAATTTAAATGGTTATAAATTATTTCATATCTAGGTGTATTTTCACTATTAAAATTTAATTTCTTTGCAATCACAATTTAGGTTTGTAGATTTTATGGTTTCAATATTCATTAGAAGAAATTTGAAAATCAACGATTAAATTTGTGACTCATTTATAGTTGTAATGGACACATGCAAGTAAAATAGCCTAGTTGCCTTCGACAAGTGCTATAAAACAGTTAGTCGCAAAAGACATTACATGGCCATGAAGTTGAAAGTGTAGTCACAAACCTTATGACTAGGCCAAAAACTTTCATCCATTACCATGGATGAACTTTACTATGATATGGAACCCCAATTTGTGACTACATTTACGACTACATTTGGGATAGTTGTGTGCTACCAAATGTGCCATTATTAAGTGATTAAAATTTAACCATGTGGTAATTTTAAAAAACCAATGGCCATAAAACACGTGGAAATTTTCCAATTGTTAAAAATATAATTACAATTACAGTAATTAATTATTTTAATTCATTAATTATAATCTATCCTAGGCTGAACTATAATAGGCTAGCTAACATAGGCTAACTAGGTAAGTAGGATCTTATTTATTTTATTGGAGACAAGCCTTTTGATTGGTTCATCCCAAATGACACATGCACTATGTTTATAATTCATACCATGAATATAATCCATTCCTTCACCTACTTATATATTTTCCAAGTTTTAAATTGCAGACAAAAGATATGGGACAATTCTAATGAAAAGGAAACATTACAACATTATCACATCCTTTGTCCTATACAAAAGCATTATCATACATCCACACAATTTAAATTATTTACTACTTTCATTAACTATTTACTACCTATCCTATTTACTACATATTACTTTGGCTACATATCTACTATCTATTACATAACCTTTTAATAAATTAATTACCTAACCTACCTACTACTTATTACTACTTATCCTACTTACCATCTACTACCTAGCCTACCTAATAAATTAATATCCCAGCCTACATTTAACAAATTAATATTTAATATCATTAATTAATTAATCGATTCATACAAAAACACTACAACATATCCACAAAATAAAATACCGTTTGCTTAACTTGTAACCTACCTACCTACTACCTACTAGTAGTTATCCTACTTATTATATATTACCTAGATTACATACCTACTATCTAATACCTAGCCTACCTAATAAATTAATTACCTAAGGTACATTTAATAAATGAATTTTTAACATCATTAATTAATTAATCAATTAATACAAAAACATTATGACATATCCACAAAATAAAATACCTTTCACTTAACTTACCTACCTACCTACTACCTACTAGTACCTATCTTATTTATTACATACTACCTAGATTACATACCTACTATCTACTACCTAGACTACCTAATAAATTAATTATCTACCCTACACTTAATAAATTAATGTTTAACATAACTAATTATATTATCAATTAATGCACAAACATTTTGACATATCCACAAAATTAAATACCTCTTGCTTAACTTACCTACCTACTTACTACCCACTAGTACCTATCTTACTTATTACATACTACCTAGCTTAACTAAGTCTAACCTTCATAGTAGCCAATTAGCTACACTTAATAAACTAACCTACTATTACCTAAAAATAACTTAGGCCAATAAATGAAGTATGCAAGCTAGGCTAGGCTACCAATGTACATAGGCTTACTTAGTTTAATGTAACCTATTCAGCTTAGTTCGCTTAGTTTACCAACTAGGTTACAATAGCCTTTTCTACCAAACTATTAACTATTAAATATTATATCATGGAAAACCCATGGATAATTGTAAAGAAGACCCATGGATGGGTACATTGAAAGGATAATAGTCCAATTGAAATAACAAAATTTTCCATATGTGGTTTATGTTCCTTTGTTCATGTGGTAGAATATACTATTATAGTTGAAAAACCTTTCATTTGTAGTTGCAAAAACAACTATGTTATCATCAATCAATGAATGCAATCAAAATTGGATGACTTTGTTCACTTTTCATTTACATTTTCAATGAAAATCATATTAGTTGTAAGTTGCAATCGTATCTACAACTTAAATTTGGTTCAGCCTTTCTTGTAGTTGCACATGTGACTACAATAAGTTGCAACTACATGGACATGTAGAACTAACACATTGCTAGTCATCACATCAATTGGTTTGGACATTAGTCGCATAATAGTCGCAAAAATATGGTAAAAAATGGACAACATTTCTTATAATGATTGATGCATTAATAAAATGGGTGAAATCATTTACACCTAATTCATTAAGGTTCTTTTTTTTTATTCAAATTATTTATAACTTAATAAAAATAAATATTAATAAAAGAAAATTATTGAATTAAACATTTATCAATTCTAAGAGATTTTGGTATTCATAACAACTTTAAAAATGTGTTATAGTTTATATTAAATTTACTTTCAAAAATGAAAAGACATTTCTAAAAACTTAGATGAAAAATATTATTCAAAATAAACTTTAATACAGATTACAATACCAAAAATATTATGTGTATAAATTGGTAATTATTTGCATTATGCTAATTCTTTACATAAAATTTTAAAATATTTTAAAATAACATAGTATTATTTTTAATAACCCAAATATTGAAATTCTAGTTATAAAATAATTAAATTGAAAATAATTGAGAATTTACAAATTTTCTATTGATTAAATATATGCTAAAAATGTAGGGAGATAGAATAGCATATTATATATTATCCTCAAAAATCAAATATTTTCTAAAAAAATATTTGTTTCTAAAAAATAGGCTTATTCACAACTTATGTTATTTGGAAGAATTTTTTTTTTGAAAGCATATTGTTGAAATGTATTAAATAAAAAAATTCAAATGCATTTTCAGTTGAATTAATTGATCTTTCTTTTCTTAAAAAAATAATGTGTGAAAACCTTGGAAAAATCAATTTAGAATGGATTTTTTTTTTACATTTGGAAAAAATATGAAAAAATAATGATTAAAGAAATAAATAATAATTTAAGGCACCATTGTCGAAATTTATTAAATTGCAAGTTTCAAATGTATTTTCAGTCAAATTAAGTAGTTTTTTTATTAAAAATATTAAAGATGTGTACATCTTGGAAAAATATTCTTAAATGAATTTGTTATTTTTTCATTTGGACAAAGTATGAGAAAGATAATAATGGTTTTTTTTAAAAACAAAATCTTCAAAACATGATTGATGTTAAAATGTACTAAATCACAAGATTCAAATGAATTTGCATTCAAATTATAAAGTTATTTTTTTCTTTAAAATATTAAAGATGTGTACATCATGGAAAAATCTTTTAGATTGAAGTTTATTCATGAGAAAGATAATATCTGAAGTTGGCTTTTGTAAGCATTTAGAATAAACAACATAATAAATTCAATCATCACTCCACTTGTTTTGTAATAAATGACATGGTTGGATGGTGATGGCAATGCGTTATGACCTTGGACTCCAAGGTTCAAGCCTTGGTAAGACTTTAAGAACTCTGAAATGACTTATTATTATTATTATATATATATAATATAAAGATGGTTCAAAATAATATTTTTAAAATGTCATGTGGTAATGTCTAAATTGATTAATTCATAGTGAACCAACACCCAATAGTGCACTAGTTGGCCATTCTATCCATAGGATGGGCTAGATTTCTTCATCTAGTTCCTGACCTTGTGTTAACCCAACATTGTACCATAGTCAACCTTTTTGGGTTGTTGACCTTTGACCCTTTTTCTTTTTGGGTTTTTTTTCTCAACCTTCACCATTCTACCCTCCAACCTAGTTACCCTACTAAGGACCTACATTTTGGCCCTACTTACCAACCCTTTACCTACCTATAGGTCCTATTTTTCATGGCTAAACCTCTTTCTTGGCTTTGCCTTTTGGCACAACTTCTAATTCTTTTTGGCTAAACATATTTTTTTGGCAAGACCTTCATCGTTTCATGGTTAAACTTCTACACGATGAGAAAATCTTTATATATTTTAAACTAAAACTCTATCTCTTGGGAAAACTTCTATCTCTTCATGGCAAAAATTTTATCTTTTCATGGCTAAACTTCTACATGATGAAAAAATCTTTATATCTTTTTAACTAAAACTCTATCTCTTGGCAAAAAAATTATTTATTCATGGAAAAACTTTTACCTTTCAATAAAACCTATATCTTTTCTTGGTTAAATTTCTACCTTTCGGCAAAAAATTTAACGTTTCTTAGCAAAACTTTTATCTCTTGATTAAACCTCCAACTCTTCATGGCTAAACCACTACACATTAGCAAAAGTTATATATATTTTTAACTAAACCTCTACCATTTGGAAAAACTTTTAACTCTTCCCAAGTAAAACTTTATACCTTTTAGCAAAACCTTTTTTTTTCCAGCTAAATTTTTACCTCTTAAATAAAACCTCTATCATTTTTTGTTTATGCCTCTACCTCTTGGAAAGACTTCTTATTATTTTTAGCTAAACTTATACCTCTTGGCAAACTTCCATCTTTTCATGGTTAAACCTCTACCTATTAGCAAAACCTTTAGCTTTTCTTTGTTAAACTTTTAATTTTAAAAAAAAACCTTTTTTTTTTACATGGCTAAACTTGTACTTATTGGAAAAACCTATAACTTTTGAAAACACTTTTATATTATATTGAATTAACCTAAAGACTACTCTTTCAACAAAATATTTTAACAAAACTTTTTAGCTACCCTATTGACCTAGCTATCTTATTGACCTAGTTACATTATTGACTTAACTTGTTTTTATTTGTGTACATACCTACCCGAGCACTTAACCATTAACTTACTTACATGATACCTATTTACTTACCTACCCACCCACCTATATTCACCTACCTACTTATTAGTTACATAATGTTAATGTTTACTAATGTATGATATACAAAATATGAAGATATTGCACAAATGAACTAACAACCAATTTAATCATATTTGACCCTTCAATAAATAGTAACCATGAATGCAAGTATTGCACATTCAATCAACTTTTGTGACCCACGCATAAACATTGCATATTTTGGTAATTGTTGTTAAAAGTTAAAATAGTTGAAGATCTAATTGCAAAATACAATACCCACATATGAAAACAATATCATTTTATATACAATACACCTCAATAATTATTAGATATGTTGTGACCAAAATGCAAGCATTTTCTTTTCTTTTGAATTCTTGTTCCTTTTTCTAATTATTTCTCAATGTCTTTTTTCTTTTAAATTCATATTTATATTTTCTTCTTTCAATTTTTTCTATTTTTTATTTTTTATAATCATCATCATCTTTTTCATTGAGCATGCATTTTTTATGCCCAACATTTCAATATTGCACAAACCATCCATAAAACCCAACTAGCATTTTATGCTTCAAATGTGGGTATTGTAAAATCAGTCTAACAAAATTAATGTTTATTTTGTGACCCTTATGCAAGTATTTCACATTGAACTTTATGTTTTTAAAATGTTTTTAGTGTAATAATGCAACATTGCAATATGTTTCAAACTCATATTTTTAGGGAAAATTCAACAAAATATTAATGCAATGTTCCTACTCAAGGCATGCAAACATAATATAAATGTGAAATTGCAATTGCAATAAGACAAAACTTATATGTATTGATGCAAATGTCACATTTATTAAAACATTAAAACATGTCCAAAAGAAGGAAAACATGAATTCCATGCCATTGTTTATGCCAAAGAAACCCACATAAGATATACATGTTATTCTCTAACCTTAAGAGACCTCTTTCTGAAACTATTTTCATCAGCCACCATGCCATGTGCTCACTAATAAGTTCTTATTGTTGTAACCACCTTAGTAGCATGTTGATGAATGTAAAGTTGATAGTGATACAATTGGAGTTGAATGGCATTGGTTACAAATTGGTATTTCATAGTTACTCAAATTTTACATCAAACACATGATACACATAAACATATGAAAAGAAATAGAAGCAATAATTATTCTAACATTTTAAAAAACAGAAAATTTGGAATAATTCGTAAAAAAAACCAAAAGAATATTCTTATTCTTAAAAAAATAAGAAAAAAAAACTAGAATTCTTGTTCTTGAATTTGAAAAGCAAGGAAAAAGGGGAAAAAATATTAATAAGAATAAGAAAAAGAAAACAAATTTCTTCTTTTGGAATTTAAAAAATAAAAAAACTGGGAAAATAAGAAGAAAAACAAAAATAGTCTTTGTCTTCTTCTATTTTTATTTCTTTTCATCTTATTTCTTTTGTTTATTTTCATTCCCTTCTCTTTTATTCTTCTTTCTTCTTCTCCTTCTTTTCTTACTTCTTCATTTTTCTTTTGCTCTTATTTCACAAACCAAAACAAAACAAAACAAAACAAACAAGGAAAAAGGCAAAGGCGTATGTGGTATGACATGCATGACTAAGTGATGATGCAACAAGCAATGGTAGTAAGTGCAATGATGTGATGCAAAAGAAGGAAAATGTTTGAAAAATGAAAAAGAAAACATAAAGAGAACAAGATGAAGAAGAAGAAGTTGTTACAAAAATAGAAAATGAGAATAATAAAAGATCAGAAAAAAAAAGTAAAATAGTAAAAAAAATAAAAGAAAAAAATGATAAGAAGAGAAATCTATAGTAACAACAAAAAAGAAGAAGAAGAAACAATATTAATAGTAATACAAAAAAGGGAAAAAATGATGAAGAAGAAGTTACAATAATCATGGGAAAGAAGAAGATGATGGTGAAAGAAAAGAACAAAGAAAAAACAAGAGGAGGAAAAAAAAGAGGAGGGGAAAAAATAAGGGAAATTTTTTGAAATCTAAAAGAAGGGTGGGTCAATGGGAAAAAAGAAAAAAAACACCCACCTCAAGGTTTGGTTTGGTTTAGGTTTAGTGATTTGGTTTCATCCCAAAATGGCCATCCACAATTGGTGCATTGGTGGGTGCTAGGTCACAATAGTTGTGGAGGTGTTGGTTGTTTTCATGTAAATAAGTACATGGAATGAACCACAATATGTCCTATGCATATTCCCATGGTGCAACTATAGCTACTACCTTAATTTGTTCCCTACTTTAGCTCATGGATAAACGAAACCACATCCCATCATTATAAGCCATAATCGTTTCAAACCATGAACCTACATGGAGATTTTCCTTTACATTGAAAGTTTTGTCATAGGGTAGCAAGAGTAGTCAAATTTTTTGGGAATTTGATAAAACATAATTAGTTTTTTTCTAGTTCCACCATAATCCCATTAGGTCCCCATTGGCCCATAGACAAGAGTATAATTCAATGAAAATTTTCCATTGAACATCCATTACAATGGAAATTGATAGTTGAATCCACCCAAGATGTTGTTCAATGATTGTGTTTCCACTCAACAGCTAATTGGATGGAAGGCTTCAATGGAAATGGACATAGTTTCTAGTAGTGATAACATAGGTATAAATTTGCATAAACATGTTTACATAGGATAAAAAAATTATTGTGCAGTAAGGGGATATATAGTGCCTAATAATTATTTTCTACATATTTCTTCTTAATGTCGAAGCACCTAGCCATGGATTTTTTTGGTTTTACTTACTCCAAAATAGTCTTTGCATTATCAAAGTATGTCAAGGTGGCCCTTGGCCCCTTGTGTCTTTCCATAATCATCATGTCTACACAAGTACATGCAACAAGGCTAAGAGGGAATAAAAAAGAAGTGGTGATCAAGGTGTTGAAGCTAGGAGTGTAGGACATTGTAACTATTGATTTCAATGTGCTTTATGTCACAATTCAAATTTTTGAGTTTTCAGATATATAGTTGGGTTGCACATCTTTGGTTTGCAAACTCAATAAATGCCTTTTTGTTGTTATTATTATGTCAAGTTTTTGTCTACAGTATATTGTGCTAACATTTTTAAATGCACAATATTTATGTTTTGTTGATAAGTTTCATGTTGAAATTTAGGTTAGGTTGTGAAGCAAATGATGTTGGTGAAATACATTGTGTTTGGGATTTTTTTTTCCTAAAACATTTCTTCAATTGGGTCTACTTCCAATTCTCAAATTTTTGATAGAATAAGGAAGGAATTTGGGAATTCAATGTCACCTAAGTTACATTTCACATTGTGGTTATGGATTGCACCTCACCCCTTACCTCCACTACTAGGAAACATGGCACTTTTTGACTAGCAAATCTAATAAAAAAATACCCAATTTAATTTGAACAAGCATAAAAAAGACCACTTTGTCATTTTGGACAAGTTGATTTCGACATGTCCATGGTGACTAGGGTGGGTTTTTTACTAGTAGAGTATGGACCATTTGACTAGTCATTTTAACTGGTCAAATTTATGCCCACATGAAAAAAAATTGTGGCAAGTAGGTAAGTAGGTAGGTTGTAAAAAGGTAAGTAAGTAGGTAGGCAAGCTATAAAAAGGTAGGTAGGTAGGTAGGTGGTCACCTACCCTATCTTAATTGACTTACCTTAACCTAACCTAGTATATCCTACTTAGCCTATCCTACCTACCTTAGCCCCTTAAGCATGTACATAGGTTATAATGTTAAGAATTGAACCTTTGACCTCCCCAATGATAAACCAACTTCTTAACCAATGGACCACACCATCAAAATGTGTTCAACTTTTGTCAAAAAAATTTTTCACATGTTTATTTTGACATTTTGTTACAAGACTATGAGGTATGAAGGTAGGTAGGTTATAGGAGATAGGTGGGCGGGTAGGTAGATAGGTAGGTAGGTAGGTAAGTAATATATCTAAGTAAATATGTTAATAAAATGTAGGTAGGTTATAGGTGGGTGGATAGATAAGTAAATAATACATTTAGGTAGGTTGGTGGGTGGGTGGGTGGGTAAGTAGTTAGGTAGTTAATACATAAGTAGGTTATAGGTGGGTGGATAGGCATGTAAGTAGGAAGGTAAGTAGGTGGCCATGCGGGTGGGTAGGTAGGTATTACATCTAGGTGGGTGGGTGGGTAAGTAGTTAGGTAGTTAATACATAAGTAGGTAGATAGGTACATCTAGGTACATAGGTAGGTAGTTTGTAGAAAGGTGAGTGGGTAGGTAGGTAGGTTGTAAAATTATAAATGGGATGTAGGAGGTAGGTATGTATTAGGCATAAGATGTCCCATTTGACTAGAAATCATTGGTCATTTTGACTAATGATGTATATTATTTATGTTCAATTTGACTAGATGTCCCATTTGATTAAAACCTATTGGCCATTTTGATTAGGGTGTTTAACTTGATTAAATATATTGGTCAAATAAGTCAATCTAGTCAACTTGATTGGTCAAAAAATACATGTTTTGGGCCTTTAGTCAAAATGGACATGTCCATTAATATAAAAAGACCAGTTAATCAACTTGAACTGTTTGAAAAACCATGTTTTGTAGTAGTGTTCCTTTCATTGTTTACATTTTGTCATGTGTTACATTTTTTAAAAAATCTAGAATTAAATGTGTGGATTTGAAGGACAAAGAATTCATATTTAGGTGTTAGAGGATTTGAATGACAAAACCTTACAATTTGTTATGTGTAGGTCTTTATTTTAAGCTATTATATTTTAAGCCATAATTAATTATTCCATCCTTTTTTATCTTAAACTATTATATTATAAATTATTCTTGGTTATTATAAATTATTCCACATTATGTTTTTTTGTTATTATATCTTAAGATTTTTTAATTATTTTACATTATGTTATTTTCAATTACCCTAATTTATTTTATGGTATTGTACCACTTGCTATTTTTGGTTATTTTAAATTATTCTAGGCCAATTCATTCTAAGCTATTTCACTTTAAGTTATTTTAAGTTAAACCACCCTAGATTATTATGGGTTATTCTAAATTATTCCACCATATTATGTTTTAGGTTATTTTACCTTATGTTATTTTAAGTTTTTTCACTTTAAATTATTCTAATTTATTATTGGTTATTCCACTTACATTATTTTAAATTATTTTATTTTAGGCTATTATTGATTAAAATGTGATCACAATCTAAGGAACAAAAAACCATGTCAAATGACCAAAAAATTGTCAATTTTGTTAAACATATTTATGTAATGCCATTTAATGTCATGTTGATCAAAAACTTTTGTGTTAAATTCTTGATGATTTTAAATCATTTTCAATTACTTTATGTTATTATGTCATAGACATTTAAAAGTGCGTCAAAACATGATTGGGGTACCCCCTTAGGAACATTAAGGACTCACCCCTACAGACTCAAATTCACCTTTTTTTTCACTTTTCCTATGACATGTTTTAGATTTTTCCTTTTTTTCCCATGTCAAATGAAATAATTTTGTTCCAAATTTTATATAAGCATCTATAATATCTATTTTTTTCACTTATGAAAGTAAGAATAATAAAATTTATCTAATGTGGGTCATGTACTCTTAATGGCCCAAAATTCCCAAAAATTTCACTTTTTGAATTTTTTTACATTGCAATAGGCCATTTGTTTTTGTCACATTCATACATATTATGTACATTGTACCTAAGGTGTTTGTGGTAAGAATCTTGGGCCAAAAATTTTTGTTTGAACATTCCTTATGAGTCTTTGAACTTCTTTTTTTCTTTCGAAACAAAATCTTGGATTTTTTTTCAAGACTTTGTAAGAATCCTGCAACTTGTTCAAATTTAACATGTTATGCATAAAATAATACCTTAGTAATGTATCTATCCATGAAGTAAATCAAACTTTCAATATGAATGTGCCATTAAGTTACAACATGTTTTAAATGAGGGTGTCCACTAGATACAAAAGGAGATAGGAAATGATCCTTTTGGGTACCCTAACCATACTTTGACTCAAGTATTTTACCTTAGGTTGTTATAAGCTATGTAACCATACACTAAGGTACCTATTACTTAAAGTATAATACATTATAATAATCTTAAATCACCTAACAAACCTAAAGTATAGCCTTGAATAGCTTAGGGTATAACATAAAATAGCCTAGGGTAAAAGAACCGATAATAACCTATGATATAATAACGTACAAGTGGTGGAATAATAATAAAAAATATCCTATGGGTAGAATAACCTAAATTAACCTAGGATGCAATAGTTTATGATAACCAAAAATAACTTAAGTTAAAATAACTTAAAATAATTAAAATGTTAATTTTGTCAAGGTTCTCTTTCTTTCTTGATTTGGACATGATGGTCCTGACTTCTTTTATACCATTTGTGTTGAAATGTGTCGAACCAACCTATTTTATATGATTGTTGTCCTAGCTAAAATGTTTCAAGCAAGCAAAAGCAAATTGAACGGGCAATCGCAAGGTCAAGGTCTTAATAAAAACAAGCAATGGGAAGAGGTTTAGGGTAAAACGAAAAGGAAATAAGTTTGAAGATTCTATAGGTGTTGATCCTTTCTATGGGAAAGCTCCCCATATTATTGCACAAGGTGCTGAGTTTATCGGTCCAAGTTGCTTTGTTGAGGTCTACAACCTTAGTGGGTGCATTCACGGTTGGGGTGCCACAACAAGAACCATGACACCCATTTTCTTATGTTTGAATCCTAAAACAAGGACTAAGCAAAATGAATGTTCTGAAATGCAAAACAATGGAAGGGGGATATGTATGTTTAAGCTTTCAACCAATAAATGTTATAATGAAGATTCAAATCAATTGAACAAATTTTGAATGTCATGTTCAAGTATAAGCTAAAAAGGGATGGAAGACTTGTAACCCTAAATTAGGTTACATTAACTTCTGGACATCACTGATCAGGGAAGTTAAGTTGTGTGTTAATTGAGCTGTTTTGTTTCTGTGGCGGCTGCCTTTACTTTACTTCTGCATGGGAAGCTTTGCTGGTTAGGGAGTGAGGTGTTGGACTGAGAGATTTGCATGACGACTGCACTGAATGGGTATGGAGGTTGAATGGCGGCTCCGAATTATGACTATGGTCGATGCTGAGATTATGAAAAATGGCGGTTTGGAGCATGTGGGAGAAGGCAAGGAGACTAGGAGGAGGATCCAAGAAGAATGAAGAAAGAAATTCAAATAGGGACAGATCAGGTAGAATAGAGTAGAGGGGAGTGGTCTGGGTGATAGAAAAAAGAAAGGAGAAAGACGGGAGGAGGTACAATTTTGTGTGGTTGGTTAGCTGATCAATTTTCCGCTGCGCTGTGGCTAATCAACAAAGTATGATCAGATGTCTAGAGACAGAAGTTCGATTGTCGTGTGAGCCTGAGAAGGTAATACTAGAAGTTTGATTGATGATGTGCACTGGATCTAGCAGTTGTTGATTTTGAGAACCTGTGATTTTGATGTTGGCTAAACTGCACAATGTCATTACAAACGTATTCGAGGCAGAATGATATGCCTCTGTATATTTTTGTGAATAAAATCTGAGCTTTGCTGCCATAGCCGGAGTTGTGTTTTGAGAGACCGATGCATAATTGAAGTGAGGAGCTGTGAGTTGTATGAGATTCTGTGTCTTGGTATCGTGAAGTTTTTGTGGAGCATTGAGGGAGAGTGAATTCTGAGATCTCGATTGAGGTCGGTCATCGGAATCATGGTCTGCAAAAGTGTCTGCTGTGCATCTAGGGTGTCTGTTGCTTGATGGCGCCCTCTCGTTTTTGGTTACAGACTATTTAAACATTCTAGAATGACATACTTTCATTTAAAGTGCCAAAACCCTATTAAAAACATCAAATAATGTCTTTTTTTTGCACCCAAGTCTCCCATACTTCTTTCCAAACCTTTGGAATGTAAATTTATAATTAAAAATAATAATTTGATTATCCTTATTAACACATCCTTTTTATGAAAAAATCCAAGATTCTAGCATGAATTCCACAAAATTTGATGATTTATCATACTAAAAATTTGTGCCATCATATAGAACATATTTATTATATTTGTGGTTAGAATATTGGGAAATTCGATCAAATATTGTTAGTCATGTTGAATATTTTTCTATAAAACTATGTAGTGGGAGACAATTCGTAAGTCATCTTTCAAGACACTTCAAGGCATATTTTAATCATCCGAATCACAAAAAATCACCACCATTTTAATCAAAAAGTATGTGAGTATTTAATGAAAAACAAAATCTACCCAAAAATTTATTTCAAAAATGTAATGGTGATTCAAAACAATGTTTTGAGACTGATTTTGGGGTGAGTCATTCCTTTTGTGTACCCTAACCATGAATGTACCCTAGCATCAGGTGCCCAAAAACTTTGAAGGTTCCGAAAGATTTAGAAGAATTGGAGGTTGAAGCCTTTTTTAGTGGGCTTGTCAACAAGAATGGTTGTAAGTATATGCAATGTGGTGATCCTGAGTTGATTGCTCGTATTAAAAACCTTTGGATGGTTCTTGATAAAAAAAACATGGCAAGCAAGTTCATGTTTGATTCCCATTGCCATGGCCATGGGTATAATTTGCAAGAAGAAGGGGAATCATGTCATAAATTGGGCCCTATTTGCAACTTGGATGAGAAGATTGTTAATGAAAAGAAGTTTTTTAGGTTTAGAACAAGAAGGCCATAACCTTGACGAGGAGGAAGGAAATTTAGATGTAGAAGGGGAGCTAGTAGATGACATTAAGGTTGTTGCTCCAATACAACTTGAACCAACAATGAACATCAATCAACTACTGGAATATTACATTTTAATCCAAAGTCAATTATTAGAAGTAGAGTGCGAGTTAAACAAGTTGCTAAAAATGCAACTTGAGGTTACTAAAGACCTTATGTGTCATAAAACACAATTAGATGACAAGCAATACCATTTGTGGGTGGCAAAAAACTCTTGTCAAGATTGTTATTACACTTTCAAGATTTGAAAACAAACATAAAAAATAGAAAACCGAGTGGGATTCTATCCAGGATGGCTATTTAAGTGATGTTGTATTGGCACCTTCAAAAGGTGCATTTATCGAAGATGCATGTCTCACATCTTCTGAGACAAAAACCTATGAAGTGTTCACAACCTTAAAAATTTGGAATTCAAGGAATTTCAAATCACCAAAAAAGCAGAGGTGCAAAGAAGTGTATGTGATGCATTTGAAGAAGTGGTTGTTGAAGGTGAAGGTGACTACCCTAGAAAAGTTTATGACATTAGTTAAGGAAGTCAAGTGAGTAATAGTGAAGTTTGATAGCCTAGAACAATAGCAAACTGCCTTAGAAACACATCATTGTGTAATTGAGCTTGGAAAAGGTGGTTTTTCTATCCACCCAAAACCTTTTTTCTTTCTTGGAGGTGGCGTAAACTTAAATGACCTAGATTCAACATGGGGGATGGGATCTATGATTGTTACATCATGTGCATTTTGTGGTAGAAAATTTTCGCCTATATGGGATTGTCAATTGGTATATTCTTTGCATATGTATCATTTTTGGTGCGTTGTGGCACACTTTTATGTTTCCACCAAATGTTTGGTGAAGGATTGGAATCATGATATTCACCTAGACTAGTGGGCAAGTTCAACTGGTATTTCAAAACCTAAGGAGAAGTTGGAGGATCATGGTGCATATAAACAAAAAAATAACAATAAATTTTATGATGATCTAAAGTGCAACAAGATTAACACCAAAGGCAAGTTTGAAGCTTCAAATTCTTATTTCATTTTACATTTATTTTTTTCTTTGTTTGTTTTGAATTTGTTGTAAGAGTTTCCAAGTGTGGTTTGTGTCTTGTAAGGAAATAGGATGCATTTGGGTGGAAATCACATGTGTTTTTACCCATCTTATGCACTAAAGTTAATGGTGCTTAAAACTTGAAATCCAAATGTTTGTTTACAAAATTGGATTAGGACATCAAAGGTGGTGAAAATTCAACGTTGTGGTACATTGAAAGTTACTATAATATTGGAGTTTGTTGTAAGAGTGTAAAACAATTGAACAATTTGGTACTTTTGCGACCTTTAGCTTCTTGCAACTTTGTACTATATAAGTTGACATAATACTTATGTGGATAAAGTTGCTAATTTTGTAGACCTTGTGTACATAAAGTTCACAAAGGTTTTTTGCAATGGAATTAGTTTGACTTATAACAGTTAGCCATGATTAATTTGTGTACATGTAGTCCATTGTTTAGGTCTAGTTTTGTTTGTAATTACTATGATGGAATCCAAGTCCATCACTAATGACTGGTGCTTCATGGTTTCCATCATATTTTTAAACTGGCAACTCATATTTGTCATCATTTGGATCATTTTCATTCTTTGGCCACTTCTTGTGCAAGGCTTCTACTAATGAATATTGGTTTGTTCTACTCATCCCTAACAAATATTTTGCTTGGTGTAATAAATAGGTCATGTAGTTTCAGTTTGTTGGTTCGATTAGCCATGGATTGTCCCTAGAAGCTTGTCGCAAGTTGTTCACGAAATCTAGATCAAACATTCGTATCACTATGGCATAGACTTTGTATTCCTACACGTTATTTCTTGATGCCCAATATCCCATTCTAAGACTATATTTTGCATCTATCGTTTTCATCTATCATTGATCCACTATTGGATACAAATGCAAGTCTTTCGTAGTTTTAATAGCCATTTTCATAGTTCCAAACCTACATTGCAATGGAGAATTTATGTTTCCACCATGCCTCTTTTTCATTATATATAATCGTTGAGGATGTTTCTATCTCTTTTGTATTTATCATTTTTTAATGTCCCTCTTAGTATGCGAGATGGAAACATTTATTGTGGTCTACTACTAACACTATATTATTTGATCAATGATTATTTATCTCAACAATCATAACATATGTTTCCTTGTTGATCTTTAATTTAATGCACGATGTTTTAAAATGTGCCACTTAACGCCATTATTTAGATCACAAATTGTTCTTGCTAGATCTTGTTAGATCTATTACACTAAACACATTGACTTTCTCCTTTGTGTGAGAAATACCAATTGCATATGCATACGCAAAACTTTTCATTCATTATTGTCCCAATTTTGCTTGTCAATTGCAATACACATTCAAGGCCTTATTTTTTCATGCTTTTATTATCACAAATGTCCCTTTAGTTTTCATAGAATTGTTACTAACAAAACACATTTTTATCCATAATTACAACTAAATCCATTTTATTTCAATCAAATTTCCATTGATTGCATCTGATTTCTACATATAGACATTGTAGATATTGTTTGTACTACATAATATGATTGAATAAACACTATTTTATCATTAAGGGTTTGGGCATTATTTTTTCCAACTATCCCACACTTCTTTTGATTTTGGTGGTAGTCCAATCATTCGTCAATTCATAGTCGGTTGGAGGACTTTGTTTCTTTCCCGTTGTGGGACCCAATCCCACCTCCCTGGAGTTGCATATAATCTTTTTAGTGTTATTCAATTTTTGTTGTTAATAATCCACATAGGGTGACCAAGTCTTCATTTGATAAATCTTTGAAAAAGCTAGTAAATTAATGTTTTGGAAGTGGCTTTTTAAGGCTTGTGTGTTGTTTAAAAAATTCCATCACATGTCTAATCATCACCCAATGATAGTCTTTAATATCTTATCTATTGATCAGGGGTTTCACCTTCACTAGAAGGAAACAAGGTTTTTGTAACTAATCAATTTGCAACTATTTGCGACTATTTGTCATTTGCAACTAATGTTGGTTATTTCTGCAACTATTTTTTGGATTTGGTCATGTTTACAACTATATTCCAACTAACTTGTGATTAATGTTTTCTTCATCCTTTCATTTGGACAATTTTAACTTGTTTTTCATTCAAGAAAACCCCTTTATGTACCATTAGTTGCAAATGTGTCCAAATGAGTAGTAGCCTTCTTGGTATTCAAAGTGTATTATGTGTATTCTAAGGTGTATGGGTTTACAATGGTGTACCGAATGTAATCTACCCAACACTATATATGATAATATATTATGATGTACATGTGTATAATATGGGTTATATATATTGATTCTATTAACTTATATGTAGGTTATAATTTGGTCTAGCAAGGTGGGATCTCTTGGATATTCCAAAGGTGTTTTTATCATTTCACATATTTTATCTAGTATGCCTGAGATTAAAGTGTATTCAATCATAGTTTCCAAGGTGTTTGGCGTGACCATTGCTGTGAATTTTTTTTAACCATTGTAAAATAGATGTGTAGAAATTGCAAATGGGTTATAGCCATAGAAAAAATGGAGCTAAGCAATTCTAATGGAAAGGGGGAAAGAATGTAATTTGATTTTTCAAGTAACAAGAATGTTCTTAAACATAAGAGGTTTAAAAGACAATTCAAATAAAAACCAAGTTGAAATGGTATAAGGAATGTGTGATCTCATATTGTCTCAATTCCTAATGGGAACATACCTCTTGGAGATAAACAAGTGGTGTTTCAATTGACACATACCTTTTAGTTGTGAATAGGTAGAGTTTGGATTGACACATAACTTTTGATTATGAACAAGTTGTGTTCATCCTTTTTTTGTTCATATATTTTTATTTTTCATCCAATTTTTTTATCCATTTTCATTTTTCATCTTTAGACATGTGGCAAAATATTCTTCCACATCATGCAATATTATGTGCCATGTGTCAATGGGATATTCCCAAAAATTATTCTTGCCCACCTATTCATGTTCATGCTCACATGCTCACTAAATAACAATCCCCTAAATGTGAACAAGGTAAAACCCTATCAATTCATGGATGAAACACAGATTAAGTGTCGACCTTAATTAATGTATTGGGAAGGATAGAAAGATATCAAGATGGATGATAAGGATGACCCAGGAAGAACTTGTATTTATGATATAGATGACACTAATTGATGAAAATTCCCTACAACAGATGACAACAGTTTATGTGAAGGTAAATTTGGTTAAACATGGTTTAGATTCAATAATAGGTGGCAATACAAGATGTATTGTTTTAAATCTTGAAACCTTAACAAGGTATTACAAAACATCAAGGGGTGTGAAAGGTATTAACATTGACGTGGCATGATGTCGATTATGAGCAATTGTTTTTTTTAACTTCATCCAATTTTCAAACATAGTACCAAATCAAAGTGAGCAACAAAAACTTTACTGAAAAGCTTAGAAAAATTGCTCGAGAGAAGGAAAAAGAACATAAAAATTAATTCATCAAAGAGAAAAAGAAACATAGGAAGCATTTGTTGTAGATTTTCAAATGTAGGGGGTAGATCACATTGCACATTTTGAAGTTACAAATCCAACTATGTTGTAAGTTCGATTTCCAGATTCTTCTTTAGACTATGTTTAATTGTTACTTTAAATCATTGAGTTTAACCATTACTTTAAGTCACTAGGTTTAGCCATTATGTTTAACCATTACATTAAATCATTAAGTTTAGCCATTATCTTTAGTCATTAATTTTAAATCACTAGTTTAGCCAAAGTCATTTGGTTTAACCATTATTCTAAGTCACTAAGTTTACCACCAAGTTTAGCCATGATCTTTAGTTATTATTTTAAATCACTAAGTTTAACCACTAGGTTTATCCATTATTTTAAGTCACTAAGTTTAGCCACTAGGTTTAGCCATTACTTCAAATCATTAAGTTTAGTCATTATTTTAAGTCATTAAGTTTAAACATTAGGTTTAGCCACTAGTTACCACCTAGGTTTTGCTGTTACATTTAATGATGTGAAACAAACATATGAAATAAAAAACTTGATAAATGTTGAACACTTTTGATAGTGTAGTCCATTGGTAAGGACTTGGTTTATCATTGTGAAGGTTTGGGGTTCAATTCCTTATACCTATAACCTATGTGAATGTTGAGAGGGCTAGGGTAGGTAGGTTAGGTTAGGTTAGGTTAGGTTAAGTTGGCTAAGCTAGGCTAAGTTAGGCTAGCACTCACCTATCAAATGTTTTTTTTCGACCTACCTAGACCTATTTACTACCTACCTACCTATTAATTTTTTACATAATAAATTTTAAATGATTTTAATTTAGGTATAAAATTGTCTTAATCAAATAGTCAATCAGTTTGTCAATCATTTTGCTACCAAATGACAAGGTATAGTTAGTCAAAAAGGCCACTGGTCAAAATAGACATTGTTGAAATTGACTTGTCCAAAATGGCACCTTGGTCAAATCAACTAGTGTCACTTTTGGGTCTTTTTTAATCTATTTCCCTAGTAGAAAAGACCATGATTTGAAGTAGTGAATTCTAGTGCTTCAAACCCCACATATAAGGGGATTTCTAAGTCAAGAAGTAAGGAGGATCTAAAGATTGTTGGGTTATTCTAGCATGTGGCAAACTATAGTAAGCAAATGGAAAAGACTTGGATCAAATTATTAAGACTCAAACTATTACATGAAAAGAATGAAACTAAAAAGTAGGAGTTAAATAGTAAAGTTGTAGTTACATAATAAGAAGTAATTGGTTTACAAAATAATATCCGTGAAACTAAAGTTGAGATTAAGAAAACATTTTAGGCCAAGGAGAAAAAGTTGAATTAGTTAGACATGGAGTTTATTATGGTAAAATAAAAACAAGCAACTCCAAAACAACATATGCAATCATATGAAACAATCAAAGGGGAGAGAGGTTTGTTAAAAGTAATTGGGAACAAGAGGATGCCAAATATTAGGCATTGAAAAAAAGGCAGTTGATTTGGAGATTAGATTTTTAGCTTTGCAACAAAACAAGGAGGGTCTCCAACAGTAAGTATAGGTACATGAGATTGAAATTATGAAATTCAAGGAGGAAATTCAAAATATTGTGCATCAAAGGGATGAAGCTATGTGTGATAAGGACAAAACTTAGGTTGTTTATAAAAGATTAATCTAGGAGCTATAACAAGATGTGACAAGGATTGACAAAGTTGTGAATTCAATCACAATTATGGAACCACATTTGCCCAAACACAATTTGAAGGAATTTGATAATTTGCTTATGTAGAGCACAATTTTGAGGACTAAGCATAAGTCCTTACAACTACATGCGTTTAATATGGACACCTAGTGGAATTTAATTCAAGATATGCTTCAGACATATTTGTAGACCTTATTTGATGAACACAAGGCAAATGAAACCAACGATAAATGTCGCAACCCCACTTTGGGGCTAAGTGTGAGGATGAAACTCACACTCCCAAAGTTGAGGATTTGGAGTCCTCCAGGACTCCTGAATGTTTAGAGTTCAACAGCAGAGGCCAAAACACCTCGGATTAGGGTGTTCTTGGTGTCATGGAAAGTTCTTGAAGTGTAGATATCCAAAATGGCCTCGCATTGGTCATTTGGACATCTGCAACCCAAGTTATGGGCAAAAGAAGTGCCGGGAGTCAAACTGGCAGTTTGACTCCCGACCTCTAAAAGTCGGGAATCAATCTTTTCCCGACGTCTGCAGATGGGGCACTATGGGGCATTGGAAAGCTCTCAAGGAGAGCTACAACTTTGGTTCAGACTTCACTCCAATCGGAGGTCGGAGCCAGGAGTTGTGAATGTCCAAAGTCCCGGGAGTCCAACCCAGGACAGTTTCGGGACTCCTCCTTGGGAGTCCCGGGAAAATGTGCCATTCGGATGTAGCTTCCGCGGGGAGCTACAGAGAATATTATATGGGGGAAGGTGGTGGCTTCCCCCGAATCTGGGCCGTGGTGAGTCAAGTGTGTCAAAGTGCCCGTGGCTTGTCCCAACACCCAAGGGTGTTCCCGAATGTGAACTAACCCTTTTGTGGTTGGTTTTGGATGCAGATCCAAGCTTGATAATCTAGTCCCTCTGCCTAGTCTAATCTCGGGACTTCTAGCACGCCCCTCTACCCCTTTCTAGTGCTGGAAGTCGGGAGCGCCCTCCAAGTTCCATATTTCCGCAATTCAACACACTTGAACCCTCAAGTGGGTTCAACAAGGAATTTAGGAGTGCGTCAATAAAAGAAGGCTCAAGGCATATAGGGAAACATATCTTAAGTTCAAGTATGACTCACCATTTACAACTCCTAAGGACAATTTCAATACTTCAAATTTTAATTAGTATGAAGCAAGTCCAAGTGGAAAGGCTCAAGAAGTTCAATCAAGCCCACCTATGGAGATGAGGGGAAGAGATACTACAGAGGAAGTTGTGGATGAACAAATAGTAACACAATCTGAAGAACAAGCTTCAACTGAAGTTTTAGCAGAACAATAAACACAACAAATATTTGCCCAAATATAATCAACAAGGTATGTTACAACAATTGATGTATCTCCATCAACCTAATTTGTTATAACAACTACCATAGCAACAACCTCACAAGATGAGGGGGATAATGGCCATACACAAACCATTATAAAAGCACAACATTAGGTGTAACTATAGTAAACACTACAAATTAAGGAAATTGAGGTAATGGAAGAACAATAATGTGTACAACCATGGGTTACAGTTACAGATTAAGTAACTATAGAAGCAGACAAAAATATGAGGTAGACTTTTATGTAGATTTAGGATTCTTAGAGTATAGTGATCCGTAGCATGATTTTGAGGACAAAATCCAAAACACTAGAAGAAATGTTTAAATCAACAACTGAATTTGCAACTCATTTATAGTTGTAATGGACACATGTGATTAAAAATAGCCTAGTCGCCTTGGACAAGTGCCATAAGATAGACAATTGCAAAAGACATGACATGGCCATGAGTTTGAAAGTGTAGTCGCAAGCCTTACAACTAGGCCATAATTTTTCATCCATTTCCATGGATGATCCTTAATATGACGTGGAGCCCTAATTTGCTACTACATTTGGGATAGTCACATGCTACGAAATGTGCCATTGATGGGTGGTTAGGATGTAATCATGTGGTAATTTTAAGAGCCAATGGCCATAAAACATGTGGCATTCCCATTTGTTCAAAAAAGATATATTATAATTATATTAATTAAATATTATAAGTATACGAATTAATTATTTTAATTAACTAATTATAATCTATCTTAGGCTATACTATAATAGGCTAGTTAGCATAGGTATGTTATGGACTTTCAAAATCCCAAAAATTAAAATTATTTAGTTTTTTTAAACATTTAAAAAAAATTACTTAAAAAAAATTCTTTTATGATATTTTAAATATGTTTTATAGCATCATGACTTGAAATTGGAAATGGAAAAAAATGTTACTTTCAATATCAACTAATATTCATATTTTAAGCCAATTTTCAAGTACATTAAAAAAGCCCTTTAATTCAACAAAATTGAAACACCTTAGTGTGTTTTGGCCTAATGTTTAAATGAAATATGGTCTAAATAAAATAAAAATTAAACTATTTACACAACAAATAAAATGGTGTGGTGGTAAAGGAGTTGAACTCCATCCTTATAGTCCAAGAATTAAATTTCACAAATCACATTCATTGTGGCCAACATTGGAATATTGATTGAATATTTCGTACCTACCTAAATTACCTAGGTTAGGTCATGATACATGTCAACAATCAATAGGATGAAAAATAATGAAATTAAAAAATATTTTATTTATTATATTATATATAATAAATGTATAAATGTATAAATTATAAATTAAAATAATAATGTTGCCCAAGTTTTTGGGTCCAATTTGTAATAATAATAAAAAAAATTGACTAAATTATTAATAATGATTTCACATATGTCCTTTATAATTAAAATATTAGTCATAAATTTAATCATCACTACTACAAAATGTGGGTGTAGTTCATTAGTCCCCATTCACTAGATTAATGAATTTACTGTTTCCCCACTAGGTCCTATTCATTGTGATTAGTGAATTCACTCAAAATCTAGTGAAATCACTTGGCATACACGGACACCTTTTGTTGTAGTGCATATATTTGAAAATTAATATTAGTGTTACAATTATTACAAGATAGGCTAATGAACAAACATTCAAGCTTTCAAAGAACTTTCGACCTTTATACATTGGTCTTTTTACTTTTCAAGTGCAAAAGATTTTTTTTAATGTTGATTTGGCACACCTATAGCCATTCAAGTAACTAAAAAAGGACACAAAATGAGAAGGATATGGTTTTCAAAAATAAGTAGGGTCAATGTTTGGTCACTAGCTTAATTCACATTTTGAAATTCAACACATTTGTCTTTTTCATGGCTCTTCTATGTTCTTCCTTTACCTTTGGAGCTCAAATAATTAAAATTAGATCTTAACTTGGCACACCCATATCACTTTAAATCATTGAAAACATTAAAAAAACAAGGAAGATATGAGATTTTTTTAAAAAGGTCATTTAAAAAAAAACACACATTATGTGATTTCGATATGTTTTATGTCTCTTTTATGTTGTTCTTTTGCCTTTGGAATTGAAACATTTCTTAACATTCCCATGATGTTTCACATCACACAAAATAGATTTTAAATCTAAAATTGTTCAATCATCGGCCAATGATTAATGATGGGTAGTTCAACTTTAACATAATCTATTTATTAGGCATTTTAATTACTAATTTGGAATCTAGATGCTAATGTATTATAATCATAATAATAATAATACCTTAAGTTAATTACTAATTATTTACCTTTAGTTATGCTAGATTAGGTTATGGTAGCTTAGCCTAAAATTATTATTATTATTATTGTAGCTAGTAGTTGGGTAGTTGCATAATAATCCAATATAATAGTTGTAAAGTAATTGTAAAGAAATGACTAATGAATGCTTCATTTATTCCAATTGTATTATAGTTGTCATATGTGATTCTTGTGCAACTTGCTAGCAAAATCAAACATGGTTAACCAAAATCAAACATATGGCATGTGCATTCATTCATACAAAGGTTCATTTAAAAACTAATATGCAATTGCAATATAATTTCATGAATTTTCGACATGAAATTTTATTTTTTAGTTCCATGTATTTCCATTGGATGGTTGCAATGTAATTGCAAATTAGTTGTTTCAAAGTTCTAGTTGAAAGGTAGTGAAGTTTCTACAGACACAATTTCTCATAATGTATATTTTGAGTCACATATTTTGTAGATTTAAAAAAAAATGTCCTCACCACTTGGCATTTGTTCCATTTAATGTTCTCAATAATCAAATTCCCCAAAAAATCAAAGAAAGTTAAAAAATGTGATTACACATGTGAAAGGTGGAAGCACATTATGGTGCTCCCTTTATCTACAATCACATTGTATATTTTTCTTAAGTGTTAATATAGTTTGAAATGAAAAATAAGAAATGTTATATTGTATATATCAAAAAAATTCAAATGATTTTTTTTTCAAGTAATATTAAATAGCATTAACTTTGTGAAAATTTAATCCTAAAGCTTGAACACTAAAAGTTAAACCCAAAATTAAACAGACGATGTTTTGGGAGGTATATATTATAATATTAGACCTAAAAAGGCCCAAAAGGGGGTCATTATAATATGTTTTCACTGTGAAAGTTCTTGTCACTCATGCACAACTTCGTCCACTAAAACTTTTGGCATTCAAAGCAATGGATCTACTATAGGTAGACTTTAGTTGCAACTTTTAATAGATTTTTCAATCTTCAAAACTAAAATGGCAAAAAGGAAATCAAAAGACATCATAAGTGTATAGACTACATTGTTTCTTGCATGCACAACCTATTATCCTCTCTTCCTATTCCCATTGAAGATCTTGCACACTTGTTGAGCTTGTATTTTCAACTTAAAATTGATGGGACTTGCAAGATACAAAACTTGCATATTTTTAAGGAATGATGTTTGTTCCTCTCATTTGTTGTTTCCACTATAAAACAACCACTTCCCAAGTTCCAACACGTAAGCCTTAGTGCTCAAATCTCACCTTTCTAAACTAACCCCATATAAAAACTGATCTTTTTAATGAAGATGATGTATAAATGCAAGTTTACATAACTATGGGCAATGTACAAGTCTAAACTTACATTAATGTTGGTGACTAATATTTTCAAAGGAAGGGAGGTGTGAATGAAGGTGATGGGTGGGGGGGGCATGCGACATCCCAAAATGGTGTGGAATTGTATTTGTCACAAGTGGCAAAAACTTTCCACAAAAAAACATTGAATATAAGATGTATTTTTATTTTTAAAAATCATTTTATATTATAATAAAATTGGAATTTTAAATCATATAAAAAGTTGGATTTCCTGGCAAGGGAATCCCTAAGTACTGAAACCTCCCCCAGTCACTTGAAGCATATCAACTAAAGAAAAGGGAGGTAAACGTGATAAAACAATGAGTGTTTAAATCAGTTTTTTGTTTTTGCCACCTGCGTACTAACAACCTGGTAGCATTATAGCATCCCTCACCTATGTACTAGTCATCAACATACATTTACTTCCTAACCAGGCATTCATGATCGTACTGACCTATTCACAGGACATATCCTTTACAAAATAGATGAAATTCTAATGCACGGTGCCATCGTGGACGGTGGCTGTTGGTTCACTCGGGCCCCCTCTCTCTGGAATAACCTAACCAATTCAATGAAGAAACAGAAGCAAAGGACACAGATTCTAAGCATCTTTGGGCAGTGGATGCCCCACTTGAATGCACTTTGTATTTATATGTCCAGACGTGCCGCGCCGGATTGCTCAATAGTTTCAAAAAGAGCAGCCTTAATAATACTTTGTACGATCTTCTTTGTATCCCATTAAGGGCCGGCGCCTCCCATGATGTTTGGTGATGGCATCCATCCAGAATTCACAAGGGAATTTAACCCTATATAAGCAACCTCCTCCTGCAAAGGACGGTTGTACCTCGTGACACCCCAAATTCCAATAGGTACTACTACACCCACAGAAGTAGGAAAACCGCAAGTCCGCTTCCTTCATTATCTGTAAGTTAAAAGGCCCTCGGCAGGGGGTATTCCCGAAATAGGGGGCCTAGGGCATTACTGAAAGAAGATCACACCAAGTGAGAACCAAATGCAAGCTCAATTTCAGTTATTGCTCTCACCTGTGAGTTTTACTATGGTGTAGAAATCAATGCAACCTTGAAAGATACAGTGTCTAGGGTTTTTTAAAAGCCCATTGTGAATAGTGCATGAATAATTATGCACTGTAACATGCCCTCCAATTATACAACAAAAATTCTAAAAGGCTTTTTATATGAATATCCCCAACCTATGAACCTTACCCAATGTAAAGCACAAGGTGAAGCTGATCATAAGCCTAAACATATGTAGGTCATGAGGCAGTAAGAGTAGGTTGGGTATCTTATACTTACTATGCAGGAGAGGGAGGGACCTTACCCACTTTGTTGAAGCAAGAGGGACCTTATATAATGTTCTCCCCATCTGAAACAGTGGGTGTAAGGTCCCTACTGTTTTTGGGAAGGCGGCAGAAGGGGCCCTACAAATCCACTCTCGTGGAGATTTCTTGGAATGGTTTGCCATTGGTATTTAAATCTTTTACTTACTTACTTACGGCACATGGGCAGTAGGCTTCATGATTATCAAAATCATCAATGACAGTTGTAAACCTGGCAGGGAAAAGAAAAGTGCCTACAGTGGGGTGCAATAAACGACTCCAGCATCATGACAGCGTTTTTGCAATGAATGGATGACGTATCATGACCAGCAGATGAAACTTCGTGCTTATTTGCTATCCAAAAGGAGGGTGATGACCCCTCAAAGGGTGTCTTAAACAAATTGACTTAATGATCCCAAAGTCTGTCGACTACGAGTGAGAAAGCTCTATCATCATCTACCAGTAGGGTGATGTGTCTATCACATTTGTTTTGTGGCAGTACTAGTCCCCTGTAGTATTTATTTGTTTGTCTGTTGAAAAGTAGCTACTTTACAGGCCCACCCCTCAATGCAAAGTTTTAGGATTTTGCTGAACACAGATGAACGATCTACCTATCTATCTACTTATTAGAAAATCGCGCCAGTGGACAAGTGAAAACTCTATTCACATTTGACAAATTGTAGGGTTTGCCAAGATTATAATCATCCAACTACCTTCTCTACTTCATCCACGCTTAGCATCTGGTAGATGTACAGGACAAGCTCCACGTTAGTAAATAATAGTTTTGTCAAGCTCCAGCAGAATTTTTCAGTGTATGTGGAGGGCACTCTATCAAGGTCAGATTTGGGAATGGCAAAGGGCATTCTGAGAAATGAAGCGCCTGGTCCAATGGGCATTTTTTCTTTTTTCAGTCACCTTACCTCTTTCTCTGTTTATTTTTCCTGTGATACACAACAAGTATAATGGGGAAAACACTGCCAGTGCTTAGTCGCCTCAGAACAGGGAGTTCCTGCAATAAGCGGCCATCAGCTCCGGCTCAAGTGGACACTTATTTGGGAAGGAACACCTCACTTCGAGGGTGTGACCCGCACACATGTATCCCAATGTCCAAGGCCTCAGACTCACTTGATATTCTTGATCCCCAATTAACATCTGTAATTAGCCTCTCTGATAGTGATTACACAAGCCTGAATGTAAGCATTCATCCAGGAGCATTGCTAAGCGAGAATAACCCCTTTTGTCTCTTTCAGGACCCTGGAAAAATATGACCCATTACTTTATCCCTTCCTTCTTGGTGTTTCCTACTTGTAGTTTTGGAACAAACCAAGCAAATACGTTTCCCCCAACTCTAAATTTGGGACCCCAATTCCTAACCCTGACATCTAATTCCTACCCCAGACCTTTTCTCATTCGCCCCCAATAAAAGCCCAAGATCTCAACAGCGATTCACAAGTTCATGAATGTTTCTGTTTTGTCTGTAAAGTAGATCCTACTACTACTCCTCGTATCTTTCTTTTCGGCCCAAACACTTGACCATGGAAGGGGAGAGACTCCAGAGATAGCAAGAGAGAAACTAAAATTTGACAGTAGGCTACTAGGTATTCTTGAAAACCTTGTCCTTAGTCCATACTCAATCAAGTGAGAGAGAAACCCTGTCCCTACATCATAGAGAAGAAACTTTTTGTTTTTTTCTGGTTGGAAGGTGAGCTCTATTCGGTGGTGGCACCAGGCCTGCTGATTTATGGGTGATGATGAAAAGGTGCCACTGATGTTCGGCATTTATTTATTTCCCAACACTTGGGAAAAATAAATTCCTATAAACCCAGTCGCATTTTAAGGAATTGAGAACTTGTGACCTGCTATAGGTGGGACTACAAACCATGCCTTTAGCCTAGGGGCATAGTTATGAGAAAACACGCTGGACCTTTTAAATTTATATTAAACTGTCAAAATCTGAAATATTAAAATGAAGGCTGACTAACCCCATTCCTTTCAGTAACTAATTATTTCCACAAAATCCTGCCAATTATCAATGGCAATTATGGTATTCTTCTCTGAGGTTGCTATTGTTCTAGTACACTTGATGATATGAAATGAAACATCATGGTTAGTCAACTATAATGGCATTATTGACTCCAAAGTTCAGACCAGTGAGGTGGGTATATTGATGGCACCCTGATATATGGACTGATATTGGTTCTTGTATTTGCAGAACATATCTGCATTGCAGGGTCTTGAGGCAACAACTCCCCTTACCATTACAAGCCAGGTCTGAATTTTTTTAAAAAGATTCAACACCAGTACCTGCTTAATATGAAAATTAAAAAAAGATTTGTAACCAGTTTCATATCAAGGTGGTACAAATCTCAATATTAGATATATACACGCCTGATACTGGTTCTTAAACCCTAATACCAGTACTGGGCTGATATAAAAGTCATAAAAGAGATTTGATACCAATATTAGGCTGGTATGAAATTTAAAAAAAAGATTCAATACCAGTACCAGGCTGGTATGAGTCTTTCTAATAAATTTGATACAGTACCAACTGGTGTGACCCAATATTGGTTGAGACCCCTGAGTGGTAACTTGTAAGGTCTTAAGTTCTGGGCATTTTGTCAACTCAACATGGATGGATAATGTAACCCAATCTGGATATTGAATATCTGAAGTTAATACTTGAGTACCAAAACTCATATGGACCTAAATTAAGTTGTGCTTTGAAATATGGTGAAGGCATCAAATTAAGTTGTTTGTCAAAACATGTTGAACGCATGGATGTCTTATGCGGCCTTTTATTCATCTAAGCATTCAAGAATTTTTTTAGTGTATTATGAGGGCACCTTGTATTTCTGAATATGCTTTGTAGAAAGAGGAAAGTTTTTTTGAGCTTTTATACATCATAGATAAAAATAGTGGTTATGTGAAAAAAAAAATTATCATAGGTTCAGAAAATCTATTTACACAAATGTCATCCATCTAAAATGTGTATAAAAACACAAATAAATAGGATGAAGTATTTTTACCCATTAAAAAAAAATCCTATTTATATACATTTCATATGTGTTTTAAACACCTAATATCTGGATGTTTAAAGTTTATGATGTAAGTGTGAAATCCCTCACATTCTTAACAAGTAAATATAAAAAGCTTCTCCCTCCTATGCCTCATGATCTACATATGTTTAGGTTATAACATTTGCCAAGTGTCCTGAATGATGGATAAAGCTCACATGTGAGTGACATTCCCAAAATTGCAAGGCCAGATTTGGCTACCACCTTGTCCTAAGCCCCTTACTTAGTCTTTAGTCACACAGAATCAGCTTATTCGGGTCACCCATGAAGACCTCACAGGGAGTCAGACTCAGTAGCAGCTTGCCCACTCTCTAGTACTAAAAGGTGTCTATATTATGTGTAAGGTGAACCCAAAGAGGGGGGGCCGCATTTCCCCAATTCAATTAGAAGCACCCTAGAATGAGGCACTAGCGCAGTCCAACTGCCATCTTGAGAAAGTCCCCCATCTATGGACTTTCTTCATTGTAAAGCTTGAGGTGAAGGTTATCATGAACATTTGTGGATAATGAGGCATAGGCCTACTACTCAATAGTGGGAGAGCATATGAGGAGTTTGTGCATAATATCTCTCCTCGTGTTTAAAAGAGATATCCATGGATATAAGCTGCTCTCCAAATGCGCTAGGAATTGTCTCCAAAGTGCTTCACATTCCCAAAATGTCAAGCAGTTAACTTGATGTACAAATTCCATGGCTACAAACTTGCTCATGTAGCCTTGAGGTTAGGAAACGTAACATCATGCAGACAGAGCATATACATTATCACTAGACTGAAACCACAGCATGTTCTAGAGGCCTTATTTTCCACCTGGAGGAAAGAGCAGCAAAGCATCTATTAGTCTGTTCTGAGATTCACCATTGAAATTTTATGTGTACTATGGAACAGTGTGTTGGGTAAGGTGCGAACAAGCCGATTAGGGCAACCCAGGTGTTACACCCAACATAATGCGCAAGGGTGAGGCCATTCCATGGCATCAAGGTCTGGGGTGACAGATTGAACACTTTAACACGAAATTCATATTCAACAGACACATTTCGGTCACTATTATGAGCGTGTATGTTCATTATTTCCAGAAGATTATGTCACATAATGTGGACATAAATTACCACCCCAGACCCTTAATGAGCCGAATGACACCCCCTGGATATTGTAGAAGCAAGAGCTGCATCAATGAGATGACAGTGCTTTGCAGCAGAAGGAGAATAGTACATTGATTCTTACTGAATCTGCTTCTCACAAACCATTTGATGAAATGAGAATTTGAACCAGTGGAGGTCTGGTATCCACTTTTGAATGTAGCAGCCTGCTCCTGGTATTGGGTAAGTACCTTTTAGAGTATCCGTACGAGCCTGGTCTTCATATTGAGTCCAAGATTGATTTTTGGCTGGTATGCGACAGGTATATACTTGGCATTGAAAGTAACACAAGGCTGGTATAACATCAGGTCCTTACCAGGATGGTACTGGTAGAAGCCTGATATTGCCTTAGTTCATATCAGCCTGTTAGGGTCCCAGTGGTGATACCAGCCATGAAGTGTCTAGATGTACCGGACCAACACTGGTTGAACGCTGTACATCAATGTGAGAGAAGACCATGACCCTACTAGTTTGTTGATCTAGAGCCGTAAATGCTCGTGAGATTGGTCTTTTGTCGTGGAAGATCGACAAACCCAGCTCTGGTTGACGGAAGTTTTTCAACAAGAAGGAAGAGTGTACTAATTGTGTAAACTGATCAACTTCTTCTCTTTGTTGATGGAGATCTGCCCCAGTGATTTACATCAATGGGAGATCAGTTGGGCCATGACGTCCAATAGGTAATTTTTTTCCTCTACAAAGCATTTCAGACCAAATGGTCCCAGCTTATAAAAAAAGCCAATTTAATTTTACACCGAATTTAAGCTCCTCTGAACATATTCTCAGAGTTTTGTAAATGATGATAATGTCTGATCAATCTCGAGAGCTCAGTCCAACACTAGCTTGCAGCAGAGACAATCTAAGTAGCTAGCGGGTTGCAGTTTGTTCTAATTGAGCTGCATTTGATGATCACTGGAATCTTAAAACCTAGCTCAATTTTGTTGTAAGTGGATCATGGGTAAGGAACTCTCTTTCTCTCTCTCTCTCTATAGGTATCCGAATTCAAACTATATGACGAATTGTTGCTCCTGGAGTTCGCCTGCAACTGATGAGCTTCGAGGAGCTGGTCTGAATTTATTCTCATCTTGAATATCATCATCGTAACCACACGTACTTATAGCTACAGGCTGCAGCAGCCAAGGGCATCACAGCGCTAGGTACCTCTTAAGAATAGTCATACGCCCTGCACCGCGTGCAGCAGCCCGGAGCCAGGCTGATGTTTGTAAATGTACCTCTTGAAATGTCAGACACGCGCGAGAGAGAGAGAAAGAGAGAGGCGGAATAGGATACCGTCATGATTCATCAGCGATATCCTGCAGCATATATACACGTCCTCCTCCCGATATAGGAGCAGGACTGCCGTGTAGGAGTAATTACAAAGCAAGTGTTGATCATATTCCAGCTCCAGAATCAGGAGACTTACGCAGGGTTTTGTAGTTGAACACGTTTTCGTACAGCAGCTGAGAAGTTGGACCAGAATTTTGTGAATTAAGTGGTGGAAGACGAATCCGGAATTAATTTGGGAGGTTGGCGTCTCGTCGACATAAGTTCTACGTGCCTGGCTGCATCCCCTGCTGCGCTTGCATATTATTGGCATTCACTACATGACCGCCACCGATGGTGATGGCATGATCGGAGGTGGGAGCTGGAGGAGGCCGCTTGCGTTTCTTCTTTCCGTAAGCAATACCTCGTGCCTTGGCCTGCATTTCGCGTACCTCACGAAGGTAAAGACGCACTGTCCGAGCTCCAAACGGGTTAGACTCCGGCTTGCCGCCATTCTCCTCGAACGCGGCTCGTAATCTGCCGATGAGCGCATCCAGGGAACCCCACGCTTGGCGTAGCGGGCAAGGACAAGGGTGGGGAGGTTGTGGGAGGCCGAAGTAAGGGCACGTGGTCAGATGCACCTTCGTCTTACCAAACTGGTCCAGGTATCTCACGAAGTCCAGCACATGTGTGCCTGTACATCTCGCCAACGGCAGAGGCGGTCGATGGTTACGCAGATACTGACCGAACGTATTCCAGTCTCGCCGCTTCTGCGCCTCGTAACGGCTAGGCGCCCTTGTCGATCCTTCGTCAGCTTGCGCCTGCAGCTGCAGCTGATCATGGCCCAGTACAATACCACCACCTGCATGAAGTGCTGCTTCCCCAGCTCCTCCCATCATCGAAGTTCCTGCCCCCCCATGATCTACCAGTATTCCTCGGCCCACCCCGGGCGGGTCACCATTCATGAGTCACGAATTAACCACCTCCCCTCCTCCGCCCCCCGCCCCCACTTCGGACCACCCACCCTACGCCGCGACTTGTAAGCTAGCAGCTCGAACTTACAGCTCTGCAGCTCTCACATCCAGCCGCCGCTGTTCAGACTTCGCACCTTTTTCTCCCAGAACGTGGCTTTAGACGCCTCAGGCCAAGATTTTTTTTTTCTTTTGTTGCATCTGCTTAGCTTAGTGCAGGCACTAGAAACAAACACTAGCTCTAATCGATGATCCCTTACACACGAAAGAACAAGCAGATCAAACTTTTGCCGACGATAAACTACGAATTCAAGCCTGCACCGCGCCGGGAGCCTAGTTCCACGGCCTCCTGATAAATTGCGAGTCGACGAAACCTGCAAAGGCCACACGCTTCAGAGCTTCAGACAACTAGAGCTACTACTACTACTGTCACAACCCTTAGCGAGGGAGGTCGCTGCTGCAAACCATTGGCTTGGCGATTGAGTCCCGCGAGTTAGCCTTGCGTCGACGACGAGCACGGCCGGGAAAAAAAAAGAGAAAACAAAAAAAAAGAAACTAACCGACACGCCTATGCTTAGAAGTTGTTGGAAAAAGCTACTCGCGTTTGTCGGACATGACTGACTGTTCAGATGCTGCTGCAGCATAACAATAGCTACGCAGGTCCGTAGCACCTTCCCGGTCTCCTCCTTTACTGTTCCACACCAACCAATGTTTTTTTTTTTTTTTGGGGGGGTGGGGGTTAATTTTGGGATGTAGCCCAAAGTGGCGATGATCTTCCATAAGAAGATTTAGCCGAATTCAAGGCTACAAGCTAAATATGAAAGTCTGTTAAATTGTTTTGACACCAGGTTCTGTATTATGGATTACCATTTGAACCATGTATAGAAATCTTCCAAGATTTTTTTCCTAAAATTGAATTGATCTAGTTTCTGGCTATTGAAAATCTCAAAAAAATTGATATTAACACTTTTACTTTTATTTTTCGATTTTTGGCTATATGTACCCAGCAGAGCAAATGTTTGATATTATTACCAACCTGCACACTCCACTCCCCAGTGACCCACGTCTAATCTCAAGCTACTAGGCTCTAGCAACCAATATAGTCAAGCAGTTGTCACCTCCCTCTGGCTACAAAAAGACTGCAACAGTGGGGTCCCCCGACCCTGACCAACCCCGGGCCCCGCTCCCAGTTCCCCACCTTCTGACGAGCCCACAACTACCATCAGGTGGGTAATAAAGCAGGCCGCTAATACAGCAGCACGCGTCAAGCGGCCAGATCTACAGTGTGCTGCAGCACCTCTGAAGATGCGTCAGTGAAATTCATAAGATCTCCGCCTTGATGAATCAGGCAGCTGTTGTGGTGGACCTTGGTGCCAGGGGGGTTTTTTCATTTGAATTTTCTGAGGTAGGTGGACTGGCGATCATCCACAAGAGGACTTGGCCAAATTTGGCTACAGGGCAGAGAAGAAAGTAGAATGATTTTGGGACCCTGCTATATTTTTGCGAATTATTAGAACCCATCGGCTTAAATCTGGCGATTTAAAAATTTTAATCGAAATCTTCTAATTTCAAATGTGCAGTTTCAACGTGGCGATTTTTAAGCTCAAAAAAAGACGACTTTGGGCCTTTTTTCCAAAATTATCGTTTGTTTGAGTCCCAGTTTTTTTTTCTTTTGTCGCGAAGTGGAGAAATTTCGCAAGAAGAAAAAATGATGCTTGGTGGTGGAGATCCACGATTGCCGAGAGTCAAGACCATGTGGGTTGTGGATCCACGAGTCGACCATGTGGGTTTTAGATCCACGAGTCGACGATATGGGTTTTAGATCCACGGGTCCATGAAAAGAAGATAATTTCAGTCATTAGATTTACATTATTACTAAGCATTACCGACATCCTAAATACAAGCGCTTTATTAGCTCATGTCCCTCACCTCCCACTATTTGCCTACATTTGTCTCACCTGGGTTTGTAGAGAGCTTTAGAGCCCACCTATGGATGGATGCACAATGGTGCAGCATTTCTTTTGTCCTAAGATTTTTTTTTTGTCTAGAGTTTGTCATATTTGGACCCTGGGAAGAGGTTCTGAGTCACATTGGCTTCATGGCATCTATCTTTTTGTTTTGTTTGTTTGTCAAGTTGAGATCTCCCAAATCACACTGTCTCCCCGGCACCCCCC